>ENA-OREC01001855-OREC01001855.1-marine-metagenome-genome-assembly--contig:-NODE-1855-length-11168-cov-14.458480_pt1 | contig 11168 bp, 7 predicted proteins | sample MGYA00248626_ERZ508543 | MGnify/ENA primary metagenome ERZ508543 (study PRJEB26211, sample SAMN05518279) | marine metagenome | isolation source: Puget Sound, Washington, USA | host: Bankia setacea... | reverse complement strand
TATTACACGCACACCTCAGTGAATAATGTAAGCAGACCATATTACACGCACACCTCAGTGAATAATGTAAGCAGACCATATTACACGCACACCTCAGTGAATAATGTAAGCAGACCGTATTACACGCACACCTCAGTGAATAATAATTTTCACTCCCAAGCATTGGGATTAGAAGAGAGATATTACAGATATAATTATCATTAGTTTGTTCAATTACAATATCTGTACAATTAGACATCATTAATCAATTTACCCATTTGAAAGTATTTGATGATTATTGTTACAATTGATGTTCGTTAGATTTCTTTTTTCTCTTTTCTCCATTATCCTGTAAATCAAACCTAACGTACCCTATTTTTTCGCCCAATCGCCTCATTTTTTGAAAACTTAAATTTCTATTTCATGAAGACAGCTAGTTTAGGGTTTTTAATAAATTAGATATTAAATAAAAGATAAAAAGGGCTGGGCTTGATCCTTGACGTCTTTAAATCATGAAGAAACTGAAAAATGTACTCTAATTACCTAAACATAAACGATATAGTACATTTATTTGTTTGTGTTATTCGTTTATCTATGTTAATTTTCAAGAACATAGTTTTATGTTGTGTGGTGTAGAAATACTGTGTAGTATTGGAAAAAGTTGAAATGTCTGCCAGAGTTCATGTAAAGGTACAGTCTATCTGGGCTAAAAAGACGAGAACAATTAGTTAATTTAATTGTTTTCTGTCACAGTTGACCTAGGCTGAACTAGTTTTGTTTGTTAGGAAAGTGCGTTTTGGCTGGAATGAATTAGTTAAGGGAAACAATGAAGACTAAAAATTAGGGCTGAAACAATCAAATGAATATAGATGTGGTACCTAAAGCAGCTTTTTCAGATATATATATCAATTAATACACAACCACTGCTGTAAATAAAATCAGCTTTGTGTAAACTCATGTATAAAATCTATAAAATGTCTAGTTTTGAATTATGAAAATTTGTCATGGTAAAAGACATAGCTAACTTTTGTCAAGCTGTGTTGTCAATGAGTTTGTTTTAACAGTTATTTAATAAAGTTGTCAATGAATTTATTTACCTGTTAGTTTTAAGACATTGAATAAAGTTGTCAATACAAAAAAATGAAAAAGAATGCTGATAGCTAACTTTTGTGAAACTGTGCTTGCTTGTTGGTATTGGAGAAGTCTTTGTAAGCAATACACTATTGTACATGAAGTTTGTTTACAATGCAGTTGCAGCGGCCTGTTCTACCTGTTCTTTAACTATTCTATAATCTATATTTATCTGTCTTAGTGTACATTGTAGTTCTATATCTGAATCTATGATCTTTTGCTAGCTTTTTGGTTCATTGAAAATGCTCTGTTGCATTTATTTACAATCAATGATGTTGATAACAATGCACAGTATGTCTTCTGTCCTTGAACTAAAAACAAATAAACTTGGCTACCTTGTGAGCTATCTTGTGAGCTGTTTAGCTGAGTTATATTACAAACCTTAGCTTGTCCATTTAGATTATGTTTACATTTACAAGCAATTTGCAACCTTGAAGTTGTGCATTTGTATTTATTGCTTACAATCAGGTCAGAAAGAACTCTTATTTGTCCTGTTGCATTGTTGAGACACTTAATGCATGTTTTTACTTGTGTTCACCTAACTGTAAGCACACTTATCATAAGCAGTACAAGTAGAGAGTTTGTCACTGTTTGTTTTGTTTCTGCCTTGATATTGTAATTTGCAGTCCTTTAGAATTTGTTTCGCTGATATTTACCAAGGGAGCTTATTTGACATAAGTCAATCTTCCATATGGCCCTAAAAAATGGTATTTTTCTTTTTTTATGCATACTGTTACAGTTTAAAGGCGTATATCACAATAAGTTCAAACAGATTTTTTAAATTTGTGCACATTATCAAGATAAATCCTTTCCAAGCAAAATGACATAAAGAAAAATATGGGTCACCATGCTTGTTCCAGAGTTATACACCATTGTGTTACCCCACCGTACGGCCATTTTAGATGACTCTTTACTAAATTGAGATTATCTTACCCATGATTGAAGAAAAACGACTTTTTTTTAATGGATAGATTTTTTTTAAATCCATATATTTATACTGTATACAATAATAAACAATATGACAAGAAAAAATGTGGGGTATCCAGGCTATTTTTTACGCTTTACCTCATCAAACTTGGTAAAGAACACACACAAAAAAGTGTTTGCCTTTCAGCAAGCACACTTCTATAAATGTAAGACTGAGCCAAAACTGTTCATTCACAAACTTAAACATTTTTTCGTCTAAAAAGCCTGAAAATACATGTACAATAAACCCCAAAATTTTAGTAGTGCAAGTTGCCATGGTAACATCTAAATAAAAAAAGTAAAACCCATCTAATACACAGTTCTGAATTATTCTACACTTATCAATAAAACAATAAATATAGTCTGAAAATGAAAACATTTAAGATTTCATACTTTGTACTACAGCATGGTTCGTTATAACATGTCTATACTTAAATACACATTCTGAATGCCAAACTACATGTATAGATATAAATAACAAAATTTGGATATTAGGAACACTATTTCATAGTCCCAAGAATGTTTGTTATAACCAAGATTATTGTTTTGTAAGCCTCAAATATTATTGTTATCAATTAAATAGTCATAGACTTTTTCAACAATAGATTTGAGCAATGTTACTCTTGGTTTGCCTGTCACAAGCTTTTCTCCAAAGAGCTCAGTTAACCCATCCAACCCACCACAAGAAACAGCAAGTTTTAAATGATCTAAACTCAAACCACTTGCTGCAATTTTCTTAGCCATTATACCAGAATGTAGTTTTTGTTTAGTTAAAAAATTTAATGTATCCAAATTCACATCAGTCATTTTCTCATGAAAGTAACAGAGCATAAATGATTTGGTTGATATACTAGATTCGTAAAATATTATGTCTGAAATATGACTAACACTCACAAGTTTTTCTAGGCTTTCCAAATCTGCTAAGGCATTGTGTGCAGCATAATTTTCATTCAATACTTTAGAGACAATATTTTGCTGTGCATAGGACTCAAGGTTTGGGTACCTCTTTTTGAACAAAGGTTAAGTATCTATAATTCAAAAGTTTACATGACTCAAATGCCCTGAGCAGTCGTTGAAAGTCAAATTTTGCAAACTTGTGACCAACAAGAATACATGGCTTCATTTCGTCCAAACATGACAGAAATAAAGTGAGAGATTCATGCAACGACATAGCATCAACTGGTGTTTCATGATAGTACATAACATTACCACACAATGTTAGTCCTGTGACTTGAAAGGCTGAAGGAGATGTGGGTTTAGATGGCAAAATATATTTGTTGAAGCTGTTATTATCGTCTGCCAACACTCCAAGTCAATGTTTCGCCATCAGTGGGCTGCTCTCTGTCAGATTCGGATAGGACGTCCGAAATACTGGGACAGTTGTCAGAAGAGTCGTAAAGAATATTAGCGCCAAATATCTTTCGTTTCTTCAGTGCGTTGGTAGTATCTGCACTTATAAACCTACCCTTCTTGTTTTTGTTGCGAAATACCATTGTAATGCGAGAAAATACGATGAGAAAGTTGTGTTGAACGCCAGCTGATGAGTTACCAATACAGTGTGTAAGAATAACTACTTCGTGAGAATAGCAATACAGCTGCACATGAAGTTGCGCACTAACTATTGTGATATACGCCTTTAAGGCAAAATGTATGTAACACATGTTAATGGTTGCATACACACTACAGCTATTAAAACATTTAGAAAAAATAAGTTATTGAAATTAAATGGTCAAGTTTTATGGTAGGATTTTCTGGAAGATAATAATTAAATGTATTTGAAAACTTAAAAAAGAGAATCTCAAATCATTGGAATGATAGAGATAGTGGAGCCCAAGTGCTATTGAATAGAGAAGCAGATAAAACCTTTTGGCATTCACTACTTGAAATGGTTATCAAAGTAGCTTACATAACGACAAACACAATTATCAAGTCAACAGTAGTATATAAACTTAATAAAGTGGAAGTGAAAATGCCATTTAGACAATGTCAAATTATTTCCCTACATTCAGAGAGATGAATGTGAAAAGTTTTAATCTGCTTCTTTATTTAGTAGCATTTATTGTCCTATTGCTTTCAGCCTTTGGTTTCTACGGTGCAGGGTATGTTTCAAATTATATGGGTAGTTTATGCTGCATGTATGAACTTAGTAAAAAGTTTAAAACAACTCTTCTTGTAATGGATGTAAACTACAGTGTATTGGGGAAAACTGAAGAGAGGACATGAACCATTTTAAGGTGGTTGTCACAATTTAAAGTTTATTTAAAGTTGTATATATACTTCAGTCAACAACTGCACCAAATATATATTTTATTTAGAGCATAAACATGTCGCTAAACTGTTAAATGCCTTAACCAGTCTCCACCTGCTTGGGCTCTTTCATGCAGTACACTTTATAAAGTTGTTTGACATATACAGTGAAAAATCTCTACTTTTAAACGTCCTAACCAGTTTCATCAAGCTTGGGCTCTTGGGTTCAGTAAAGGCCCTTGAAAGTCAATTGAAATATTACAGGGGGAAATTATTTAATCGTCACATACATGGATAGTATTTTTATTGATATATACATGCATTTTATATATATTATATGAACTTAAAATACAAATGAATGAATGAATAGATGAAGTGTTCTATCATTTCTGTTTCATAACAAACCACTATTGATATACTGCTATTGTATACAAATATTGACCTGAAACTACGGAATAAAATACATGGACCAATGCATTGCAAAATAGGTGATACATGTGTTTACATTGAACAGATGTTCTATACTCTATTGTAATAACATGACAGTCTTATCCACCTATTTCACAATTCAACAGTCCGTGTAATGAAATTTCTGGTCTATGTTCGTATACAGCAGTTAGGACATACCAACAACAAAAACATTGTCATACCATTCAAGTCTATACCTTTATGCTTGAGTTTGAAAAGAGTAAAATGTGTATTATTAGGTCAGCTTTTATTACAATGTACTGGATAATGTTACACTGTCACTCTCAAGGTTGTCATAGTAACCCAGACCTTGCTACTCTTAACTATATATATATATATATGTATCATGCATTGGGAGAGTGATCAGCTGTTGTCCTGGTTTCTGGGTCAAGGTCAAGGTTACCATTTTAAAGCACTTAGGTAAAGCTTAAACCTACACACACATCTAAAGGTTGAAATGAAATTGAAAATACAACAACAATTAGTTTTCATAATACATAAATTACAATTGAGTTTAAAAAAAAATCTTTTTATGGATAGAATCAGCTTATTTATAATAGAGTTTTGATTCAAAATAATTGCACAACTTTGCATTGTGTGTTTAAGTGCGTTAATACCAATGTGTATAAATAGGAAAGAAATAATAAAAAATAAAGTTTGTATTCAATGTAAATAAGAATCTTTCTATTACCATGCTTTATATGCAGTTATTTACATAATATATATATCAACTTGAAAGGAACATAAGATCATTTTGTTAATGAGAGCATGTTTGTACGATCAAGCAGCAAATGTCATCTCTGTTTGCATCTTGTACAGCCTTGCAAATATAATGATCCAGCTGTCATCATTATTATGATTATTCCATGAAACTGTTGTTTGAACTCTTAATTTAACTGACAACAGAAAATTTAGAATTATTTATTTATCTTATTTCAAAGGTATTTAGATCTGCACTGAAATATGAATCAATTCTATCTTTTTTTTTTATGGCATATACTAATAGTGCACTTTGATGTTAAAAGTTTGTCAGGAGTTTAATTAAAGCCAACATTACCATTCCCCATATCAGTTTGAAAAAATAACAAAACATAATAACGTTGTGTGTGCTTTGTACAATGTAATGTGCTACCAGATAATGAAAAAAAAGAGAATAGCATTAAGCCTCGACCTTCAGACAACCTAAATTATTAGACCATGTCATGTTTTTAGGCTTTTTCTAGTATGCTGTACTTGCTCCAACCTCTCTAAAGAAGTCACCTAGATAACGAGGACATGGTTCAGAAACATGCATTATTGTGGAGTTTCAATTTTGGTCAATTCAATTCAAATCCACAACATATAAGTGCCAATTTAGGGGAAAACTCAACATTATAGCAATAAATGTCAATAACACCAGGCTTAAAATAAAGTTTAGCCAAATTTAAAGGGTATAGTTACACTGGTGAATTGATTCTCTAGTTATTTAACAAAGGTCTGAGAAAGCGAAACTTTCATTATCAAAAGGAAAACAATTTTGGGTATATAATATAATATGCAAAACTGTATTCACTGAAACAACTTTTTGCTCAAATTCAGTACACATTTATTCGAAAAACACCCAGAGTTGTGAGTAAGTACCAAGCTTTGAGTGCTTTCATTTTAAGAGCTTGCACATATTTGATAGCTGTATGAAAAGTTAAATAGCAGTCAGGTTTTGTGTGAATACTAAGTTAAGTTAGTATGAAATTTTGTATAATGGGTTAAAGTTACACTACAGTGAATGTATATGGATTCACTTACTGTACAGTGACATGGTTTACTGAAGTAAGCTAGACAAAAAACCTGCTGAATTATAGGTTGTGTCATTTCTCATGACTGTTTTACACTACATTGAGTAGAGGGCAAAAAATGCTGTTGTTACAAAAATGAGAAAGTATTTTTAACTTTTTTCTGTGTCAAAAATAAATAAATTTGGTTGGAAATTAAAAGTTTTTTTGCTAGTCGCGGTAAATCGGGTAGACCAGTATTTTTGTTAATAAAGTTGATCATTTAATAATCTTTCTTTACCATTTCATGGTAAAAATATGTAAATGTATATTGTGGGGTTGAAAGCTCACTCGTAAACCCAATGATCCCAACATAAATGTGTAAAGCTATAAAATAATAATATGTTATATAACCTTGGAAAATTATAAATATAGTTAATGGTGGGGTAATTTATACAGGGTTTCTTATACCCTCTGCAAACAAATATTTTTATGGTATATAGGAATCGCCCTGACAGTCCGTCCATCTGTCCTTTTTTAAATGTCATGTTAGCGCAACTCCTCCTTAACTGATGTAACTTAAGGAAGATAATCTTAGTTTCGAAATATATCAAAGGTAATGATAAGTATTCCGTGACAGTGGTAGTTTCATTTTGTGATTTTACCCAGTTTAATCAAAGTTAGTCAGCTACTTTTATACATATTTTGTTATGCTCTGTCAAGGTCAGATTTTTCACTGGGGTTGTTTTTTGTATATTCCAGGTATTCATGGAAGTCGCTACATCACAAGCCATGGTGTATCCCTCAACTGTAACACAGACTTGTCCTGGTTCAAACACATTGTCCCCTGTGGTCTGAAGGGCAAGGAAGTCACCTCTCTCTCCAAGGAGTTAGACAAGGACATCAGCATGAACAATACTATTCCCTTCTTCCTAGACGCCTTCCAGCAGAGATTTGACTGCGACATCGAGGACAGTTTCCTACAGCATCAGGACTGGGACATACTGCCAACGGCTGAGAATCTGGAGAAACTTGAAATACTGCACGATATGAACACAGAGAGTAACGAGGAAATACAGAAAGTAGCTGGTGCTAACGCTAAGTGACTACAAAGGTTGACTTTGGTTGTCAAGGAAACAATGAAGAAAATAGGTTTACGATGATGTCATACTTGATGTTGATGTTGTCATAACGATTTTAAACTTAGCGGAACATTTTGTTGTTGTTCTATACTTATTGTTCATCACTTGCTTGTAAACAGAGTTGTACAGATGTGTAGAGGCAAGTAGAGAGCCATTTGGAGAACCATTATTTACTGACTTATAGATAAAAATCAGAGATGGGGTATGAGATATGTGTAAATATTCAGCCATATTGTCACTCAATGTGTCATTGGAGTTTTGTGAAGAGCCAATGGTCATTGTAAATTAGATGTTTACTACATTTTTGGGTGACTTTGTTGATTTTTTAATTTTTTTGTTGATAAAAGTTGAACGTTTTGTGAAGAGAAATAAGTTGTTGATCAAATTTTTATATGAAGGGCACAAATTTATATTGACATTATTTCATCTAGCTTTTGTAGAGTAACAGTTACTTATGTAAAAGCGACTGCACTCCAGATGGCAAACTGATGTAAAAACGAAAAATCTGATTTCATTTTCGACCATTGTTAGACTTGAATCACTCAAAGAATAGTGTTTAACTAGGAAAGCTAATTTACTTATTTATTTTTTGCATCATCTGGAGTGCGGTCGCTTTGACTTCTTGATCCCACAATGGTTCACCTACTGCATTCACAAGTATTATTGTTGGTTGAATGTCAATGATCGGTGTGAGAAGGTGTTTGTTGGTGTGTGTGTCCATTGTTATTGTTGAAAGTGCTAAAGTTGCTATAGTTCACATGAATTCTGTTGTTGAATGAGTTAGAACAGCTAGTGCTTATTGTGAAAACTAACAAGTTAAATGATGCAATGTGTACTGTTGTTTATGAACATGAGTGTTTGTTGTTTATGTTGTCTGTGGTTTGTTTTCATAATATTACTTGTAAGTATTTATGTTTATGTTTTAATGCATTCATGAATTGTTGAAATAAACTTTGAAAATGACATTTGAAATCTCCATATTCAATTTTATAATGTGTTTACTGCCAGAAAAAATATTAGCTATAATGTGTTTACTGCCAGAAAAAATATGACTATAATGTGTTTACTGCCAGAAAAAATATGAGCATTGTATCAACTCCAGAATAATGAATCATATTATCAAATCTTGTGTTCTTGTACATTGTGAAAGATGGCATTGTAATGTGAATTTCCAAGACTAATATATTGATATTTTCTGTTAACATGTGATAAAAGTGCAACACATGACGCAGGATATGTAAACTTTGATTTGAACAATTACATTAGGTCTTTATGTAACATACTGCACACTTTACACAACATATTTTTAGCCTACAAAAGATTTATATTCTATAAGATACACTAATAGGTGAGCATACAAAACTTGTATAACTTACATTGTTACGTAATATTTTCTGTTTACAGAAGCTTAATGCATACTGTTTGAATAACCAGCACATCTTGAGTTTTAAAAGAATAAATCGTTTTTTGAGTTTCGCACAAACCGTTGGTGTAAACATTGTTTATCGTTATGCTGTGACACTTACGTTTAAAGTTAAACACATAAAACACCTTGTACATTAAGTTATAAACCTGAAACACGGTGTACAAGTTACAAAACTGAAACACACTGTACATTAGGTTACAAACCTGAAACACACTCACACTGTACATTAGGTTACAAACCTGAAACACATTCACACTGTACATAAAGTTATAAAGCTGAAACACGTTGTACATTAAGTTACAAACCTGAAACACACTGTACATTAGGTTACAAACCTGAAACACACTGTACATAAGGTTACAAACCTGAAACACACTCACACTGTACATTAGGTTACAAACCTGAAACACACTCACACTGTACATTAGGTTACAAACCTGAAGCACACTCACACTGTACATTAAGTTACAAACTTGAAGCACGTTGAACATTAGGTTACAAACCTGAAACACGGTGTATATTATGTTAGGTTACAAAACTGAAACACACTGTACATTGTATTACAAACCTGAAACGTTGTACATTAAGTAATAAACCTGAAACACATTGTACATTGAGTTACAAATCTGAAACACGTTGTACATTGAGTTACAAATCTGAAACACGTTGTACATTGAGTTACAAATCTGAAACACGTTGTACATTAAGTTATAAACCTGAAACACACTATCCATTAGGTTACAAACCTGAAACACACTGTACATTAGGTTACAAAACTGAAACACACTGTACATTAAGTTACAAACCTGAAACACGTTGTACATTGAGTTACAAACCTGAAACACACTGTACATTGAGTTACAAATCTGAAACACGTTGTACATTGAGTTACAAATCTGAAACACGTTGTACATTAAGTTATAAACCTGAAACACACTATCCATTAGGTTACAAACCTGAAACACACTGTACATTAGGTTACAAAACTGAAACACACTGTACATTAAGTTACAAACCTGAAACACGTTGTACATTAAGTTACAAACCTGAAACACGTTGTACATTAAGTAATAAACCTGAAACACGTTGTACATTGAGTTACAAATCTGAAGCATGTTGTATATTAAGTTACAAACCTGAAACACACTGTGCATTAGGTTACAAACCTGAAACACACTGTACATTGTATTACAAACCTGAAACACGTTGTACATTAAGTAATAAACCTGAAACACGTTGTACATTGAGTTACAAATCTGAAACACATTGTATATTAAGTTACAAACCTGAAACACACTGTGCATTAGGTTACAAACCTGAAACACACTGTACATTAAGTTACAAACCTGAAACACGTTGTACATTAAGTAATAAACCTGAAACACGTTGTACATTGAGTTACAAACCTGAAACACACTGTACATTAGGTTACAAACATGAAACACACTGTACATTAAGCTACAAACATGAAACACACTGTACATTAAGTTACAAACCTGAAACACACTGTACATTGAGTTACCAACCTGAAACACACTGTACATTAAGTTACAAACCTGAAACACACAGTAGATTAGGTTACAAACCTGAAACACACTGTACATTAAGCTACAAACATGAAACACGTTGTACATTAAGTTACAAACCTGAAACACACTGTACATTGAGTTAAGAACCTGAAACACACTGTACATTGAGTTACGAACCTGAAACACACTGTACATTAGGTTACAAACCTGAAACACACTGTACATTAGGTTACAAACATGAAACACACTGTACATTAAGTTACACACATGAAACACGCTGTACATTAAGTTACCAACCTGAAACACGTTGCACATTAGGTTACAAACATGAAACACGTTGCACATTAGGTTACCAACCTGAAACACGTTGCACATTAGGTTACACACATGAAACACGTTGCACATTAGGTTACAAACATGAAACACGTTGTTCATAATGTTTTAACCTAAACATGTTTTATATTAAGATGTCGTTCTTCGTATATTTTTTTTATAAATCTATAAATATCATTCTGGTTCTGCTATGTTGTAA
>ENA-OREC01001854-OREC01001854.1-marine-metagenome-genome-assembly--contig:-NODE-1854-length-11169-cov-14.348810_pt1 | contig 11169 bp, 9 predicted proteins | sample MGYA00248626_ERZ508543 | MGnify/ENA primary metagenome ERZ508543 (study PRJEB26211, sample SAMN05518279) | marine metagenome | isolation source: Puget Sound, Washington, USA | host: Bankia setacea... | reverse complement strand
TGGATTTGTATTTTGAGGGATTTCTCTATGTTGTTGACTAAACATTTGCTTTCTTCTTCATTCCAGAACTTTAAGCTAGCGATAAGGGGGCAGCAGATAGAAGGCAAGGTGTCCAACCAGCACTATCTCCATAGTTACCTAGCTTACATCAAGCTTAGTAAAACTATAGACCGTAACCTGTTAATTATAGAGAATATGAAACCCTATCTACCTGGAGGGCAAGTGGAAGAGGGCAGAAAGATCACCAAACCTCAGGACCTTGTTAGACTTTATGATATCATTATACAGGTAAGCAGTCTGCAATAGAGGTTGAAAGTGATTAATTGGAGAGTAATAATGAAACAAGTTATTATAGCTTATACATAGACTCATGTTTCTGTTAATTAAAATGTTCAAGAAAACGTAAGACTTTTGGAAACAAATGCATCTAACTATATCAATGTTATTTTGTACCATTGATTATTTACCTGTAATGTTAAAATTTGTACCCGTTGATTTGTACATTTTGATTTCTTTTTGAGGCAACAAATGGACTAAAATGTGTGTAGCCTTTAAGAGATGTTTTAATTACCAGCCAATTGTTGAGCTAACTGATGAACATAGATGTGCAGCTGTATTAAATCATGTTTGTTTCATTTCTCTTCATGTTTTTGGCGGGTATTGAATATAAATTTGGATTTGTTACTTTTGATATTTCAGAATTTAAGTGAAATACCAAGTTTACATGGGTTAGAAGATGATGAGGCTTTGGCAGACGAGATGAACACACGCGCTCTAGGATTTAAAGCATTTAGGTGAGTGTTTGGGGACAGAATTTTGATTCATTAGTTACATGTTATGTTTAAAGGTGTACATTTAAGACATACATTTTTTATTTGGCTTTGTAATATGTTATGCATTCTTTCACATTTTTTAAAAACTAATTGTACTTTTTTTTGTTGGACAGTTGTTACTTTGTTTGAATGTGGAAGATTGTTTAAATGAATTTAATAAGATGCTGGTTGTTTCTAACCCTTTGGAATCTGAACCAAAAAAGTTGCACACATTTCATCAAACAAGACACACAAAAAACTTCCAAAATCTAGAAAATAAACTTAAGCATTTTGGTTAAAGAATGTGTCATTATCATTGTCAGGAGCTCATTTACTGAAATATATAACACATACTTGTGTTTTGTAGGTGTTTTTATGTTGCACAATCATACGCTGGTGCTAAGAAGTGGAAGGAAGCCATGGGATTGTACGCTCGTGTACTAGAATATGCTGAAGGAGCACAAAAACAATTCAAGACATTGTCTAAAGGATCATTGTATAAGGTATGCAGATCTATATGTATATTAACAAGTGTATAATTAGGCTTGTGACAAGTATATATATGGTATATTTAAACTGAGACAAACATTTAAACTGCAAGCTTATCTCTTTTTGATGGATGATAACTTATCTATTTGATTTAATTCAAAAGATATTTAACAAATCTCACATTCAATTCTTTTTAGCAGAGTAAAGGAAAACGATGCATTTTATATTTGTTTTGTACTATATGACCATACTGTGCTGAAGTGCTATAAACTCTACCAAAACAAAAGTAGCCTCATATGTGTCGTTTTCTCAAATGAATCTGTAATCAGTCAGAATAACTATATATATTTCTGGACTGTTTTATTTTATATTTGTATGCCTTAAAGTAAAAGGCACGTTTTCTGAAGTAAATAGTACGAAATATGTTGTGCTTATTTCAGGCTGAGCAAACCAACCTGGCTGAGTTGATGAAGGAGGCCGACAGTTTGAAGTACTCGTGCCATGCCTCCAGTATTCTAGACACAGACTCTCTATCCGACCACATGGCAGACATTTCAGTATCAAACAATAAGGTAAGAACAGCTTTACACAAGAGTCGTCTACAAATTATGAAGACTGTTTCAATAAATTCTTTGTACAATTTTCATGTTGCTGTATTAGAAGACTGAGAGCTTTGAGAAGAGTTGATAGATGTGACAATGTGTAAGAAACAGTATTGAGGTAAATGGCAGATATTCAAAGAAATGGCAATACAGATACAATTCAGGACTGACATTTGCCATTTTAAGCTGAACATCAAGTAACCTTATATTTCAAATCGAATTAATATGTTTGTTTTAATTCTATGTTAAAATTGGAGAGTTTCTTCATCTTATTATATTGTCTTACTTCAGTTTAACTTGACATATATGTAATATTTACTTGAGTTATTAGTATTACTGGAAATGGTGAATTGTGAAGTTATAATTTGTTTTCTTTTTTATTTCCAGCCTTTATTAGACAGATTAGAAAACTATGTAGAGGACAACAACCTGACAACAAAGAAAGCTAAACTCGTCACCTTTCCACCGGACTTTAAGGCTATCCCCACAAGGCCCCTTTTCTTTGATCTGGCCCTTAATCATGTAGAGATGCCCAACTTATCAGATAAGATGGAGCAGAAGAAGTCTGGAAGTGGATTAACAGGCATGGTGAAAGGCTGGTTGTGGGGAGGCAAGAAGTAAAGGGAGAGAATGAATGTAGACTGCAGAATGTTTTACACAGTAGTGTCCCTTTGGGATAGCTTGTGGTGTGTCCTTTAGTGAGAAGAAAGCCAACAGCATTTATGAATTGGATAGAAGAGTTGTGGAAGAGATGAAATGAGAAAGGGATACTTTGGTGGCGATGCTAACAGATTTGTCATATTCAAAACTTGTTACTGTCGATTATAAATGTCCTCTTAATGAGTCATAATTTTAACTGTTTCCTCAAGAACCTTCCATATTGCAAGGCTGTGTTCAATAGCATTACATGGTAAGTCTACTGAAATTGAAGTATTGTACAAGAATAAGCAGCTTTAAAAAAAAATTCCCTTCTTCTATGAAATCGACTTTTACTGGATTGATTATGGTCAACTTGATTATGCTATATGAAATTATGCATATTGTAGTGAAAAACTAGTCTGAAAGTCCCCATTCATCAAGTGGTATTTGGTATTTTAACGATCATGAAATAAACAGACAACATATGCTTTTGGTCACCTTTTTTCAGCAGTCTATCATAAGAGTGTATGTTTTAAAATTCCTAATTGTTACATTGAAGTAAGTAGACTTGCTCTTGTCAAACATATACAGTTATAAAATAGAATAGGCATTTGTTAGCGATCAGTTTGATATTTGTACATTGAAATTTCACCCATAACACAAGCAGGTTGTAGAGAGAACAGAAACCGTTTACCTGACTGGTCTACATAAAAGGCATATGTTTTGTGAGATTCTGCTCATTACAAGGGGAGGTTACACACTTATCAAGAGTTACACACTTATCAAGAGTAACATCCCATATATGCATTGTTTTTTCATTGCTGGTTAGGTGTACTGTAGTTCTAGGTAGTCACTATTACAATTTCTCACTCATCTTCATAGATGTCATCTGACTTATTCCATTTAGCAAGCACCTGTTTTAATTGGCCATCTCTCCTTTTTCTTGTGCAGCTGTTTTAAGTAAGTACGTGTTTCATCCAGCAACCCAAAGTCATTAGTCAAACTCAACTTTGCTGTTATCTTGAATTATATTCATGTGTCCTTATAGCTGAAATGTTTCAATAATGTTAATGTTTAAATGATGTGAACTTTCCATTGTTTGAGAACATGTCTGAATGTATTGTGATATATTCTATCAAAATTAAGAGCGTATGTTTTATTGAATGTTTTCTAAGTTAGCAAAAGAGAGATTGTTACAGTAAAGTTTCATATTTCTGTTGTTTGAGAAAGATTCTTGGTGATTGTAAGTATATAAGCTGTCATTCAATTATCCCATGCAATATTTAAGTCTGATAGTGATTTTCATTAAACCTTTATACACTGTGTCTCGACTGTTGAAAACTAGACACACCGTCACATATTTTTGTTCTGTTCATTAACTCTACTCAGACAAGGTTTAAAGTGGTTGGTATATTGGTGCATTCTAAAATTGGTTGTTTCAAGGTAACACATTCATGAGCTGAATTAACAATGCTGACTCTGTGTAAATAGGCTGTTGGTAAAGGTGGAATAACAAAAATGAAAACCTGTACATGTATTATAGTGTAATTATAAATTGTAATGATACATTTACTGTGAGTTCAGAACATTTGTAATACCTAAACATATTAAGCTAAAATTGATCCTCTTGTTAACTCGGCACTTAGTGTAACATCAAGTTCAAAACCAGTTTATTTGTTTAATTATTTATATATTTAAAACAACTACAGAAACTGAGGACTTTTTTTATGCTCTAACATCTTAAGTCTTTGTTTTATTTACAAAATATTTTCTAGAATTCATATTTTACATGTTTGAAATTTGTATCCAAGAAGATCCATATGTAAAATTTCAGATATGAATTATGTTTCAAATTGATAAATGTTATTGTGTGTATGTCATGTTGTATTTATATTTGACGTTGATGATTATTCATATTTGGTGTACATGTGTATATAAAACTCATTTGTACGGTTTGGTTGATGTTGAAATGTCACAGGTAATGTTAGATCAAAGTGAAGTATCTGTGTACTTTTATAGCACCACTTATAACAATATTGCTCCAACCCTTTAACATGGTAACGCTGATATACAGTATTCACATCTCTGGGAAGAATTTTGGTCAATTTTGGAATATGAATAAAGAATATAGTGCGTGAGAATGGGAGAGCTTCAAATGAAAGGCCAATTAGTAAGTTCTGCTATGTTTTTAATTTCTTTTCTTTGAGTATATGTCGAGGTTTGTATGTGATACTGTTCTAAGTGCTTTTGTGTATAGAAGCAGATAGAGCCCTTTTACATTCACTTCCTCTATATATTTACATGTGTTTTTCTGTTGTTGCAATGGGTGGGGTATAAAAACCAATCCAGATATTGTTTCATTTTTGCCTTGTGTATTTACAAGAAAATAATTGTCAAAATATGAATTATTATTATTTCTCTTGAATTATATGTATGTAAAAACAAAATAAACCTAGGAAAGATTGTTACTTGCTGTCATGTTGTTGATTGACTATATCCTCACCTGATAGAAGTAAGCAAAAGTAAGACACACAGGTAAATCACACATAGGCAAAATACTCGAGTTGGAATCCCTGGCATATTGACTACCCTTGTTTTATGTAAATGAAGGTGTGAGCTAATTGTAACAGAAATCCAGTTGTACTTGTAAAATCACGAACATCCTTGTTAACGTGCTAAACGAAATTGTCACTGTAATTCAATATATAAGTGATTAAGCAAGCAGCCCCCTTTGAATAGTTGACTGGTAACAGGCAAAGGAATTGGTTTACAGTCGCTGGTCTATATTGTCTTGAATCTATGGAGATCAATTTTTGCCACTGTCTTCTATCCTTGGTAACTGCCTACACACAAGTTTGACCCTGACAGAATGAAAGAATATCCCTGAATAAATAGATGTGAATCAGACAGCTGAGACTACAGCATTCTTGTCAGCATTCAAGACCACTCGATCCTTTATAAAATGTCCATGTCCAAATCGTTTTCTCACCAGTATTTGAGATTGTGTATACCGACGGAAAGGGCTATGTTGTGAGGTTAAATATATACACATTGTTGTGCTTTGACCGGTATAAGAGACTGTCAATGTTAGACGTAGAAACACCAATAAAGATACCTTCTACTCGTAGTTATACTACTTTACAAGTCTACGCTTCAGATTGCAGTAAAATATAAATGTGGCTGATAAAGTTCTCGTGCTGATGACACTCTATTAAATTGTCAGCTCGGATTCATTAATATAAATTATTATCATGGTATTTAGTTTATAATCTCTAAATTGCTTGAGCATTAACTGATTCATGGCAATTATAAAATTGATTTAAGATCGTTACTATGACAACAAATCAAACGTTTCATAATGCTGAATTGTAGAAGTATTGTCTATCAAAAGGGTGAACACTAGAACTATCTCAAAAGTTCACCGAAAACTGAATAAAAGCGACAAATCCCTTCGTATTAACACGGTATTTTAGATATTGATTTAACCAACCTGCTTATCAATATCGACAGCTGTATTGGCTAAGGAAGCTGGAACAGGTCGATTCCAACTTGACTGTATCTACTAGTAAGGTCACTAACTTCCCTACAACATACAGCCACACATCTAGTAAACAAATATATAAGTGTAATGGAATGATCAACCATCTAACAACAAACGTGAAGTATTTACGTACATGAGAACTATCTGCATACGAAATAGAGATGTCTCTAGGCGTACATATATTTGTACTTGTACAACATCTAAGCAATGAATATCGAATGAATCTGACTTGAACAGGTCCTTTACATTACACTCAATACGAGCTGTATTATGAATGGAAAACTTGCTTTGAGCTGATCGTGTTTGTAACTTACTTATGTAGCACTTTTATCAAACCATTGAATACTAAATCAATTCCCATCATTAACGAGTGATTCTTAATAGGGTCGGTTTTATGTGCTGTTTTCTCTTCAAACGCATGTTATTAAAATAATTGCCATGTAATACAAACTGTTTGTTAAGGTGAAAACGCCCCTTTGTTGGAATTATGCGTTGTCATGGACACCGATTTGCGTAATATTGATTGTGGACATTACCAGGTAAAAAGTTATGTGATACATTGACAACTCGCGAAACAGTATTTAGTTACAATGAAGTTTGCCGTTTACGTCAGCAAACGATTACTGGTTTTCTGGACGTGCATCTCATTCGACAAACGGATACTCATTTCAGAACGGTGATATATTACCAAGGTTCTTTTTAAGCTCAATTACTAAAAGGACGATCAGGTATATAAGCATGACGGATGTTGCTGATGACGATCCACGAGCCATAGTTATAGACAATGGCTCCGGACTGTGTAAAGTAGGCATTGCTGGAGACGACGCCCCGACAAGTGTCTTCCCAAGTATTGTAGGTCGACCCAGACATCAGGTACGCTTACTTGCAAATGATTCTTATTTTGGTATACAGGTAACCATTACCGGTGCTGTATCTTCCAGAAAGTATTATAGAAGTTCCTGAAAAGGTAGGCAAAACGTTCTTTATTTCAGTACATAGCAAACTATAAAACTGGTTTCTTTAATTTAGCGGATGTAACCAGAGACCTTCATCTATACACCACCTAAACGTCTACAAGATATTCCCGATGGGTATAGTTTGCCACGGAAAAATATTTGAATATTTTTTGAACGAACACTAATCACTATGTTTATAAAAGTTCACTGCAAAACAAGTAATTAATACCCGACTTTCGTCTTTTGTCGGGTTTGATGAAACTCTCTGATTATTGTCATACTTCTGAATGTTTGCTTAGATATGCTTTTCTGTTATATTGGTGATTCAGCAAGTTATGGATTTCAAAAAGATTATGATTTTTCATATTAAAATTTTGATCGTTGTACTCCCCAGGGTGTCATGGTTGGTGTAACCCACAAGGACAGTTACGTGGGTGATGAGGCCCAGAGTATGAGAGGTGTTCTTACACTGCGGTATCCTATAGAACATGGTATAGTGACAGACTGGGACGACATGGAACGCATCTGGTAACATATTGGAGTGTATGTTATAATTATGGTGTAATGACTTTGGTGATAAACCTTCAGATTCTGCCATAAGAATGAAGGTCATGGTAGTTTTGTATTCTGATTTCTGCCATAAGAATGAAGGTCATGGTAGTTTTGCATTCTGAATCCTTTGTTAGTGTCTGTAGAAGCTCATGTCTTCTCTTTATACGTGAATACTTCTCGTTTTAACATGTATTATCAACACAAAACAAAACATGGATTGTATCGTTTTGTCACACTAGCAATGGTTTTGATATCTATATATACTTAATAGGAAACCGACAATTAAGGAATGAACCCTAGGCCTTCGATATAAACATACACTAGTTTTATATTTGTTTTTTTTTAATTCAAATTAGATCAGTAACATGAGGACTGGCGTGTAAATATAGAGCATGTTTATATTATCGTATTGCAAGAGATATTTCAGCAGTTTTCCATTTTTCTAGGTCACACGCCATCTATGAAGAGCTACGAGTGTTACCAGAAGACCGTCCCGTTCTTGTTACTGAAGCTCCAATGAATCCCAAATCCAACAGGGAGAAGATGAGTGAAATCATGTTGGAAAAATTCCAGCATCCTTGTTTCTATGTGGCCATCCAAGCGGTGTTATCATTGTACGCTTCCGGTCGCACTACAGGCATTGTTTTAGATTCTGGCGACGGTGTAACACATACTGTTCCAATCTACGAAGGTTATTCACTTCCACATGCTATTTTAAGAATTGATTTAGCCGGAAGAGATTTAACGGACTACATGTTGAAAATTCTTACGGAAAGAGGATACTCATTTACTACATCTGCAGAAAGGGAGATTGTACGAGATTTGAAAGAACGACTATGCTACGTTGCTCCTGATTTTGACGAACATATGATGTTAGCTGCCAGTAGTTTGGAGCTTGAGACGACGTATGAGTTACCCGATGGCCAGATTATCACAGTAGGAAGTGAACGCTTTAGATGCCCGGAAGCAATGTTTCAGCCATCTTTCATCGGACTGGAAAGAGCGGGATTACATGAATCGGTGTATAACTCCATTGTTAAGTGTGATGTAGATTTACGAAAGGATCTTTACCGAAACATAGTTCTTTCTGGTGGTTCGACGGCGTTTGAGGGTATCGCCTCGCGCATGCTCAATGAAATATCAGCAATAGCTCCACCCACAACTAAAGTAAACGTCGTGTCTCCGCCAGAAAGGAAGTATTCTGTGTGGATTGGAGGCTCCATTTTGGCGTCATTGTCGTCATTTTGCAACATGTGGATAACGAAAGAAGAATACGAAGAATGTGGACCCACCATTGTACATAGGAAGTGCTTTTAGGCGTTTTAAAGGGCTATACAATGTATGCACGTCAACCGTGTCATATGAAATGCCACAATGCGTTCTTATCTATCTAATCTATCTATTATTCAGTTATTGTTAATGTGATTCTTATGCCAGAATGTGTCCATGGCTCATTAACACACTAACCAGTTTTGTATTTGTTTAAATGGTTCCTCTCGAACGTTTCTTCTATCTCTAAATTGGAGGACGATTTGTGTCCTATATTCACATCACGACGTGCACTTATACACATGGAATGGTTTATATATCACATACGTCTTTAATCTTAGTCAAACTTGTTTACACAAAAAAACTAGATTGACACTGTTCGTGTACTTGATATATGTTAATGTTGACGGTGGAAAACTACAGCATGTAAGACATGATCCTTTTTAATGACATTGCTTACAAATATTAACACGTCAATTAGAGCAATGTCAAACATATTTCAATAGCCAACAGTACATAAAACAAACTAATTTCTCTTTAAGTTAACCCGTTGCCTACGTTACAATTCATGACCATTAAATCTGCAAACAAACAAAGTTCATTTGTGTGCAGTTAAATTAAGTGCATGTATGCAGATATATACCTCATCTGCAATATATACTAAACTGAGTAAGTACACATAACAATTAACTCAGAGCAAATATCTAAATCATACCGTGCACAAGTACTAGTACATCTTCAGACAACTTTAATCAATTTTGTGATTTCTTGAAATAAGTTATTGGAAGGTGTTTGCGGTTTTCTAAAGTTATACATTATTTGTCCTTTATGTCAACAATATCAATCATACGTGTTCAACTGAATTGTTTATTTGTACTTGTAATGTTGGTACACTTGGCTTTTAACATTAATTGATGAATGGTAACATGTGAACTATGGACTCTAAGTATGTCTTGTGATGTTGAAAATGAAGTAATATATTACAAATGTTGATGACATTAGCCTACATGACGATCCTCACTGTGACTAACTCGTCTTGTTAACTCTCAAACTTTACATGTGTTTTCTATGATGTACGGTAATCATTGAAGGACTATGGGATATTGTACCAACATATAAATGACAGTGACACGTTAAATACTGTGTATACTGTATATACACTGACACAATTAAGGCTTTAGACAAGCAAACATCACTTTGAACTGATTGAATGACTTCCAAGTCGATATTAACCTTTTTCAAATATTTTATTTACACTATTATTACGTTGTCATCGCCATATGTTTAAGCGTTTTGATTGTGTTTGTTACATTAAAGCGAATAGTTTCATGTGCGCCATTTTCCGTTATTGTGATTTAAACTCGACATTGCTTGTTGTGAAGTGCAAATTGCTTTCTTCAATGTTCTTCAAAGTAGTATTGTGTCTATTTGTTTGTCTGTGTATCTCGGACGTTTCGTTGATAAAACGCTCGTTACTCATCAATTTGTATCTGTTTTCGTTTGAAATCCTAAAGCCTTTAGACCAACAAATCATTCGTTACGAGAATAAACAATGCATTCACTTATTTCTGAACAGTTGCAAGAGAAGGCCGTATATTTATAGCCTTAAGCTGTGAATTTACATACAAGTTCATCAAGTCAGTAGTTAACATGAATACAAATGAAGCAAATGTTACAGTTTTGTTTACACTCTTGACAGGTTCAAAATAGTACTTATCTATATGCAACTATTAGAATAAAACCCGTTTATCAATGGAAGGAATTAAACTTGAAAAGAGAACGAAGACGATTTGATGTTCAAACAACTGCTTTTTTCATATTTAAGCTAAAACGTAGCACAAATCGAGTAATCTTGTTTTTAGGTGCAGGTAATGAATGGTCGTTATGTGATTTACAAGCATTTGAGGGTTTATAATTGGCAACTTGAGCTAAGAATACACATGGCTGATGCAATTTTGCAAGCAAATGGAAAACAATGTCGGAAACGCAAAGTTGTTTATCGATATTCGTTTGACAGAAGTACTTTGAACAACAAGATTTGTCAAAGAATACATCGTTATTCAGTAGTTCGTACATAGTAGAACGTGTCACTGTAAACGACTAGAGTAAATACTTTCAATATACATGCACATTCATCTCACTTATAATCTGTGGCACATGTGTGTTGTTTGAATTATATCGATCCTGTGAGACCATATATTAACCTGAGTTAAAAATTCTGAACAGACTCAATGGTTTCTGCTACCTTTTATGAACACATTAAGGTCAACTACTGCTTAAATATCTACTTGAAAATTGAACTATTACAT
>ENA-OREC01001853-OREC01001853.1-marine-metagenome-genome-assembly--contig:-NODE-1853-length-11170-cov-12.387181_pt1 | contig 11170 bp, 5 predicted proteins | sample MGYA00248626_ERZ508543 | MGnify/ENA primary metagenome ERZ508543 (study PRJEB26211, sample SAMN05518279) | marine metagenome | isolation source: Puget Sound, Washington, USA | host: Bankia setacea... | reverse complement strand
CAGTTTCAGGTTCACTGATAAATGAAGTCTGCCATGAAATTATCCAAGTGGTAACATTTCAGGAAAGAAAAGGCAAATACCAAACTGTATTTGTCTATTGAGCTACCTAATGGCATGGCTAAGAAAACTCTAGCACATTTGACAAAACCTTCTCAGCATTGTTGTATATCTTATACATCATATTTTCATATGTATTTTAACTTGATTTGAGTTATTTTTTCTGTGTCTTCTATTGGATGGTCTTGCGGTGTAATTGTTCATATACATGGATATTTCTTGTATGTACACAAGCGCGTATATAAAACCTCTAAGCTAGAGCCTCGTGGTCATATGAGCCCATCTTCACTGTGAAGAATCGGTATAACTTGTATCATTCAACCAGTCACACAATATTCAACCATTATAAGACTTAAGCCAAGAGTGTCATTCTTGAATATTTTTTTGAAAAGGGCGTTTGAGTTTTTTTAGTTTCTTTTTGATATTTTCCTCAATGGGTTTTGGTTATGTACTCCCTGGATGTATAAGGAAACAATACCCTTTCAGTGTTCAGTCTCGACAAGCTGAATGGCAGAGTTTTTATCAGTATCAAGACTTCAAATTTTGGGTCAAATTTCGTTTCCCTACAGAATTCAGCCCTGTAGTTTTAATTGGCTGCTAATTGGAACACCTTGGTTCTTTCCATTGTCTCCTATAGTTAAGATTAGTTAAGACTCTTTGTCAAGTTTTTGTGGACCCAGGATCTTGGGTTGTGATATATTGTAAATGGAGTCTAGGGAGAGAGAGAACAAGAAGTATGTCAGGGGTGATTGGGGTAATTGTAAACAAGAGGGGGAGAGAATATTTACACTAAAACAATACACTTATCTGGGCCAGTTGTCAGGGTTGTCATGAGCCAAACACCAGCAACAATGCTTATGCTTGAAATGATAGCAAATTATTGTCAGTTTTGATTGAAAATGTTGCATTCAGATAATCATGCAGGTAACTTGTCAGCTGATTAAATTAAGGGTCTTAGTTTTTGTTTAACATTCAAGCCCAGGCTTAACACCTGGCTGTTTATTTTCTTCAGATTTATGTAAGATATGTTATGCAAAGATCCTAAAGTTTGGAAACAAAGAATATTTGGACCAAATTGCAATGAACGAAAGTCACATGTTCTAGGTTTGTGAGATTATTGTATCATTCCCAAACCAGAAAAAAACAGGATTACTTCAGCAAACAGTCATAATTTTAGGGCAGTCGATCTTAATGTGGTCAGGCCTTAATGTGGTCAGGCCGTTTGAAGGTCAGATAAAGTCATGAAGAGATATCTGTTACATTCACAATTTTAGGAAAAGAAAGTATTCAGATGACTTTAAATGCTTTTGAATGAGGCCAAAGTTGCATGGTTGTATAATAACACTGAATCAGGGGAAATAGAATACTGTTAAGTCATTGAATGTCAAAATTCCCTGTAACAATTGAGCGTACATTTATAAAATGCCTGTTTGTGGGTAAAATCAGAAAATGCTTGTTTGTGCGTAAATTCAGAAAATGCTTGTTTGTGCGTAAATTCAGAAAATGCCTGTTTGTGTGTAAATTCAGAAAATGCCTGTTTGTGTGTAAATTGGGAAAATGCCTGTTTGTGTGTAAATTGGGAAAATGCCTGTTTGTGTGTAAATTGGGAAAATGCCTGTTTGAGATATAGTGTTGTTACTTTTCACTTCCTATATGAGCTGTCAGCTTGTAGCAGAGTACCTAGTCTACACTATGGGTGACATAATTGATATATAATACATTTGACATCTGTTATAAATTACAAGTAACATCTCACAACATCACAAATAAAGACCAACCGCTGCTGCACTGAAAGGTTGGTAACTGAAACATCTAAACTGACAACCAGTTTCAAAACCTTTAAATCTAATAAATTAGAAAAAGTGAAAGAAAACCTGATAACTGTGATTTTTAGATAAGAGAGTTGGCAGCACAAAAAATCATGTGTTTGTTCAATGTGTCACAAACTTAACAGGTGTTCTGATATTCAAACCAGGCACTTGTGTAAACAAAATTTAAAAACTTGTCAAATTCTGTTACTACAGCTTAAGGATTTCATGCACAACTGATTAAAGTGGGTTAAAAAGGTTACAGTTACATCAGTATCAAGATAAAGTTAACCCATAAACCTCAATGACATAAAAAAGAGACAAAAACCAGCATGTTTATATTTATTACTTATTATTATGAATTACATTAAATTTTGTACTTTATCTAAAATCTTGGATTATATTTTTTTATTAGCTTGTTTAAATGAAGGAACAAGTTCTGCTATAAATCATCTCTTTTATAGTCAACTTTTGTCCTTCAACACTATCATAACATTCGCTGAATTTAGATCATTCTCTTGTAAGCTAACAATTTGCATTAAATTGTAAATAAAGTTGAAAAACGAGAATGTGAGATAACCCAATGAAAAGATATGTTCCTCTGTTTTGAAAGTTTTTGAAATTTTGTTTTACCATTACCCTAGAATATTGCCCCAACAGTCATACTGTACCAAGTTTTAATTCTGGCCTGACAACGTCTTGTGAGAATCTGAGGTTTGCCTGAACAGCTTGAAAATGTAAATGTTGAGCTTTTGATGGCTTGAGCTTAGTATTTCATACCAATGCTGAGAGTTGGGTCAGTTTGAAGTGGAAATTTGTATGCTCCTGTACTAAATTCATCCACTTCCAAACAGATCAGAAGTTGGCATGATAAGTTTGGGTTTTAGCTTTTGGTCTTAGATTAGTTTGTAATTGCAAAGGGGGTTCAAGGAAACAGATTGGAATTAAAGCGATAAGTGGTGGAAAATTGCAGATATTGGGATACTGGGATAGTCGTGGGTGAGTTTGAGATATTAGAAAAGCATACAATGTCAGTCTACCAGAACTAACCCCGCTGGTAAAACCCATCATCAACCCATGCTTCATTTACTGAGCTTCCAAGCTCCCACTCTGTATAGCTACATGTTCCTTTACAACCCTTGGAAATAAATTACAAACAACTAAATCTATTACTATATATTTCTATCTAGAGCTCAAGCGTTTGCCATGCAGAAAAAAAGATTACCACACTCTATTTGTTTGTTTACTTTTTTTGCTTCTTTGAAAGCATCTTTATAGAAACGAAACTTCCATGAACATCACACTTTAAATGTACAGTTGTGTTCTTAAACTATTACTAGAAACACAAAAGACAGTTAAACACAAAAGACAATTGTATAAAGTGCCGAAGTGGGTGTACATATTCATTACTCTAGCAAAAACATTAAAATCAAATACAGACAAACCTGAAAGATCCCACTTGATTGAATAATTTGTAAATAAAATAGCACACCAGAGTTTTGTTCAACTTCACACAATTTTGCTTGCTCACAACAATAATGGTTTTAGTACATTTAATTGGACAGAAGAAAGACATTTTCTCCGTTTTATATTAAAATTGCTATGAAATGTTTTAAGATGAATTTTGGCAAGAGTGAAAAGAGGAAGAAAACAAATCTAAAATTTACTTGGTTGTTTTCTATGTTGTAAGTGAACCATCATAGTGAATATAGTATTTAGGGATGAAAGCAAAATGGTTCTAAGTTCTATTGAATATAAAAGAAGTAGATAGAACCTTTTCACATACATTGTGTAACTGCTCTAATTGAACTAGTGGCAGGGATGAAATGTCAGTTCAAGATATCTGAAGTGTTATGGGCAAGAGAAGAAAAGCTTCTAGCTGTCATATTGAAAAGAAAGCTTGACAAATGAATTATTGTCGTGTAAGGTTGTCATTAAATGGTAACAGTTCACCCAGCTCACCTTGAACACAGCCGAACAAGTCACAAAATCAGTCATAAAATACCATATCTCGGCTTTTCTTTGTCAGTTTGTTTTCCTGTTAAAATGGCTGCCACACGTTTTTTCGTTAATTTTTATACTTATCAGATTTTCATTTTACTAGTATGTTTGACAAAATCAGAGTCCTTGTTCATTTGCATAAATGTTAAAATATTCCTGTCATGATTTAAATTGATATTATTTCAGTTTTGCTTTAACATCTGATAGATTTAGCATGCAGCAGGTTATATACTTAATGTTCAGATATTGCTTAGTGATGATGATGATACGGCACTAAAGTACTAAGTAGTCATAAATACGCGAAAATATTTGGATCTTAAACTTAATTTCAACATCCTCAGGGAAAGATAATGATTATTGTCGTTGCAAAATAAACAATGATGAATTGCAAGAGTTTTTGTAACGTATGTTATGGTATTGCTTTAGGTGATATATCGTGCTTGCTCTAGAGGTGAGAGAATAAAACGGTACAATTGTTGCATTTTATTGAGGGCGTAACAGAAACAAACTCATAATCTGCGGTCTGCAATTTTGGTATTGTTTAAATTGGCCATTAGTGCTATACCTCCCACGGTGAGTGTAATCATAATAAAACGATAAAAGAATGTTCCCGTAACTGTATCACACAGACTGATGATTACAGGACTCGGTGCATTTGCATTTTAATTTGTTGTGAAAAAAATGTCTAATCATTTCTCGTTTTAGACTTTTACGACATCAAACGGGCATCGACTGAGTTACTGAATGACTAACAGCTAGGGGGAGGGGTAGAATGTAGAGTAAACAAACTGAAAACTTGACCAATCAAAGTGTTTACTTGCTGAGGTGTAAAAATTACACTTCATACACTTACTGATATTTATAGCATTTTGATTTAGGGTATATGATTTGTTCATTCATTCAGTTTTGTATCATTACCATATGTTTGAAATATTTGTGGAAGGTAGAGAATTCACCCGTTACGTTACGTATTTACAGAAGTGAATGAACATTTTTAATGGTAGGTAACAGAAGGTCATATAGCACAGCTTTACAATCATAGGTTGCTGGATTCTTTAAGTTAATGAAACCTTGTTAACCAGCATACCATCTAATTAAAGAGCATACATCTGTAGACTTTTATATCTAGTGAAAAAAAACAGGCACTACAATTACACCTGTGTTCTACATGGACAAACTTTAACCATTTGTGACAAGGGTGTACACTCAAATGTCTATCTGCAGATTTTAGATGAATGTCACCTTCCAAACAGCCGAGAGTAATTACCCCCTAAGATCGTCTTGGCAGAGTGTTATACCTTATGGGCAAAGTTGATACTATAACGTGACTGTTGTCCATACTGGAGTTATTGTTCATGTATAGAGGTTTGTCTGTTTGTTAAAGATAGCCGCTGTCATAGATTCTATGAATTAATGTGCCGAAACTTTGACACTTGAATAGCTGCTTTGGAGATTAACAAGTTTAGGTCGCTGTGATTGTATTTGACTTTGTCCCGGGTGTAACTCTTAACTATGAAGTCTCGCGATATCTTTGCAGAGCTAATAGATCCATTCCTTCTATGTTAAAAATCGTGGCTTTGTAAAGACTTAAGACATAGCAATAACAATAAATACTCTTACACTATTTTATAATGTTTATTTTAATGGCAGATCTTTTAAATGCTACTCATTAATTAAATGATATGAACATCTTTTTAAAGGGAATTGTTGTTCTTCTTTAAAACATGTTAACTGTCAGGTAAAGTGAAGGAATTAGCAACTATCAAAATGTGGCAAACGATGAAAGAAAGAGAGTAAATGTCTTATTAAAATTTCAAAGTTATTTTCACGGTCGTTGTTTTTCCTTAATAAGTTTGTCATAAAGTTCAATATTAAATCAACATATAGTGCTTATAAACAAATAATGGATGTGAATATTTTTTTGGAGCAAATTGTGCCGCTTGACTGCCTTTCCTTGTGATCAAGCTTAACACTTGCGCCCAGGCAGCGTTTTGGCATAATGTTGTTTGCAAAAATTCCACAGAAGTTGCGATCAATTAAAAACTGTAGATCCCTGTGCAATTCAATTAACAAATAGATTGAAATAGTGAATTACCATTATTAATTCAGTCATTAATGTAACTTTTTGTATATCCTCTGACGTTGAATTAGTGCTGTGAGATTTCAATGAATGTCATTATGCGTTATAATGTGGTATAAAAACATGTCACACCTCCTGCAGCTCAAAACTGATTATTTGATCAAATTCCATTGTAAGTCTTGCTTGTGAATGGATTTAGCTTTTTGTGTCACGAAAGAGAAGTTATGTCGCTTGTGTTTACCCATTATTTCAGGGTAAGCGGTATTGTGGATAGACTTACCCCCTGCATAGATTTAGTACAGTTTATACGGTTGTGCATGGAGGACAAATTGTTTGGATTTTGCGCCCAATCTCAGGGATCAAACATGCCACTCCATTCAACTGATAATGCAATTTTAGCCCAGTGACAGAGAGAAACGATAATTTGATAAGATATTTGACATAACCAACTTAGGGCAGTAAGACCTCAGGGTGAAAAATAAGTTCAGGGTAAGCCACAGCAGATTATGTCATGTCAACCCTGGAGCGTGTCAAATTGTGCATGTGGTAGTAAATTAAATATTTATTGATATGTTAATTTGGTCATTGTCAACCTAAACTGTCTTCAGTGTGGTGTTGAATGTTGTATGTTTAGAGTTGCTACACTTTACAATGACAAAACAGATTTTTGGTGTCTTTTGTTTAAAGCAGGAAGTCTGTGATAGTTTGCCAGTTTCCTGTTACAACTAGCCTACAATGGAGGTGTAATTTAAGTGTCTTTTGTATCATCATGTGACCTCTGACACTGGTTGAGTTAGATTAGTGCTTACAGCTGTGACCAGCAAGATTTATATCTTCAGTGTGATACGAAAGTATATGCACCATATGTGTATATATAGCCTTAAGTGTGCATGGCCATTTAGATACGCTGTCTTCAGAGTTTATTGTACATTTGAGTTGTTGAACAGTTTGGCCGTATTTATGTGAAAGACGATTATTGGCCACTGTATTGGAAAGCATGATGGAAATTGAATTTCTTTGGAAAACTTGGTGAAGAAAGGCCGTCCATTCAGTCATATACCATTAATCTGCAGCCATTCACTGACCAGGCTTCAATTTCTGGTCAATTAGTAGAGAAATTGCACATCAAAATGTCCACTCTGCTTGAAAGCTTTACTGTGGAGATGAGAAATTGGATTAGATTTTCTATCAATCAGAGGCGTTAGGACCGATCGGCTTTCTCAGGGTGTCAGGGACTCTTGGTTCACTGTTGAAAACATTTGTCAATATTCCTACATCTGTTTAGTTTTAGGATGTGATTTATAGCACATAACGATTATCAATTGGTTCCTCTTCACTCCTGTCTGTAAGATTTGTTGCAGGGATGAAATAGATTACAAGTATCGTTATGATTGTATGTTGATTCTTGACATATATTGTATTCACAGAACATATAGCTTAGAGTATTGAGTGACATCAAAATGGCAACATTCGCCTCATTTCATTTAACACTCATTGAGCTAATAACCACTGTTGTTGTAGCCGTATTGTTTGATGTATTGGATATAATAATAGTTTGGACATGAATGACGTGGGCCTTGGGTCACTCTAGGTCCTGTATGTGACATGGACATGTGTTCTGACATGGTTTAGCCATTAGCAGTTTATTCATCCAAAAACATTTCCACAAAGGTTTCCTCTGTCATGTACATCAATATCTTCAGTGCAGACTTCATAACCGCAGCTATTAATTGGTTGGCCATGGGTTGTTTTTGCCTTCAGTTTTTTCTCTCCAAGGCTTCATATGTTGCTGCATGCGTTTTTAAGTGTTTTCTCATGGAAACATGACCCTTTGTTGGTCGCTGGTAGTTTTAGGTCATCCGGTCATTTGATACTGACCTCTGACACCCCACCCTACCCCTTGGAACAATCATTTCTGTAATTGACTTTCTCTAGGCTTTCGCAGCAATTTGTCATTAATTGATCACACATTTTTGACATTTAGTTAAACACTACTGTTCATTTTAGTCAAATTGGATTTCAGTAGTTTTAATGGTTTGTTCCAGGATAAGATTACACTGGCTTTCTTTATTGAAGAGTTATGAGTCATTTAAGCTTAGGGCTATGTAGGTATTTCCAATAGTAGAAGTGTAATAGTAGAAATATTTGGGGCTACACAAGCAATTTGAAAGGGGGACCGTGCAACAGTTGTTATGACTGATATCTGGTTGCCTGCAGAAGAATGTTATGTTTGATAATGTTCTCAATGCTCACAGCCTATGTATTATAGAGGAGGTGACCAATTATCTCAATGTTACTACATGTAGTATCTTATCTTATGTAACAGTTAACCAGCAATGTTTAGGATTAGACAAATTTAACCATGTACATAAACATAGCATAAAACTATGAAAAATAGGCACTAAAGCTTTCAAACTTACATGAATTCAATGTTGTTTCTATAGTTTTGGTAGTTCAACATAATGTTTACAAGGAGTCAAGATGTCTGCGCCCAAACAGCATTGTATACAAAATATTTAACGTTTACGATGTAGAAAGCTACAAAAATTCTAACATTAGTTTCTTCTTTTGTATTTTTTCAGGAGTGATATCTTCAACAGGGAAACAGTTTGATCGTGAACAACAGGCGGTGCATCAACTTGAAGTAAGTACATGTTTTTATATCTTTCTCTCTCCTTTTCCAATTTGGGTTTCATTACCTTATAGGCTTACATGATTTGCTGAAGCATAAACAGTAGTCCTGAATTAAAGTTATAAGAATTGCCCAGAGATGAAAAAACAAACAAAAAAACCTGCCATTGTTGGGTACAAGGTAAAACATAGAAATTGTGTTGGTTTGTGACTGTGTGCTCATTCCTTTCAACTACTACACTGAGGTTGTAACCTTTGAAAATTTACATACAGGTGTACTGGATAGCAGGTATACACAGGCATCTGTAAACAAGTACCGGTTGTCCTATGTAACTTGAGTAATCAATGCAGAAATGTATTATCTTCCTTCTTAGTAAATATATAGTTTGAACAGTTTTGGTGTAAACGTTTGAAGTGTTTAAGCATGTTAGAAGACCATGGAATATTAGTTTAAATGTTTTGTGTGTGTTACAATGAGTCCCACAAGACATAAGTCCAAACACAAGAATTTTATAAGCCTCATCTTCAAATCTCGGTAGAAATATATAATAGGATGGTTCAGTGCAACAGAAACCTAAAGTTTATGTTGCATTGCATGATTTGGCAATAAAGAGACTCGCTGTGCCACACACTGATGATTATTCTCTTGTATCCATTGGTAGTTTTTTTTCCACCTGAATAAAATGGTTGACTTGATTTCTTTGATGAAGCAATAAATAGGTGATAATGTATTTGACCTTGATTGATAAGGAGAGCTAAAAGGTCTTTGCTCTAATGCTCTGGTTTATAGGTGAAATCAAAACAGTTCTAAGTCCTATTGATTTAAGAAACAGATAGAGCGCATAACCATTTCATTGTTGCTCATACAAATCAGGGGCACAATTATTTAATGAATTCACCTCAGTTTATAGCTGACTGCTGTGCCTGTGCTTTGCTGTAACCCTTGGCACATGTGGATAAAGCTGTAAAAGTGAAATAACAGGTTTTTATAGATGAATTAAATACCGCTGTTACTATCAGAATGCATGGATAACGGTTTTGAATAAGTGATATCAGTTGCAAATACATTTGAATAGAAAATGATTTAACTTGCAGTTATATAATATTTCATTGCGTTTTTGTCCAATGCTCACCACGCACCTGGCTTTTAGAAAGAGAAGCCGTGATCAATCTTCCTACAATTTTTGGAATGTGTCATGGTAAATAGTATATAGCCAGATGGAAAAAGAACTAAATTTACTGTCTTTCAAAATCTCCTATCAATTTGAGTAGGCTTTTTTACTGTTTCAGCAGCCGAAAAAAATGTATTTTAAAATTTATGGTGACATATTCTGATATTATCTTCTATATGATCTGGTGTATGTTTTCCAATTTCATTGACATTGATCCAAGTTGGAGATATTGAGTTGAAGTTAGAAAGTGACTGAAGGCTAATACTCTCGATGTAAACAAACATCAGGGGGTCGATATATTGAAGAGATTGCAGAGTTTCAATTTTCCTCTTTCAGTTGATTTATCCATGTTGATTGTTTGGCTAACGAAAAATGAATTGAATTTGATAGCTGAGATAAGCAAGCCTCTTCAGGACCAACAGAGAGGAATGCTAGACATGACCCACATTTTCCCACTATATTTTGTTCACACTATACTTCTTCTGTTCCTGATTACATGGTCAAGATGGCAGGCTACAGATGGAATATGTTTAGACCTTGCCATATGTTTTGATAGTTCCAGCCATAGGTCAGCTTACTTTAGGGCCATGGTCAGTATTTTCTTGGCCAGACATTTACAGTTAACCTGCCAACTTGGTATGTCTGTAAAACAAACATTAGTCTTGATTGTTTTCATACTTCCATGTTTTCATAGACGTAATTGATTGTGGAAAATCTGGTGTAATTTTGAGATTATTTCCTTCTCTAATTATCATAATGTGGCTCATATTGTGTTACACTATCAAGATTTAAGCTTTTTTTTCTCATGTGAAGGTTTCAGATGTACGGGTATGAAATGTTTAACAGATTTCTGGTGTTAATTTTTTACCAATGTTTCACCCATATGTCTTAGAGATACAGTTGTAACCCGCTGTTGGAGGCAAAATTGTTCCTCAGGTATAAGAGTGTGCTAATTCTCCTACCGGGCTGCCCTAGCAAATGTAGAGATCTATTTTATGATAATTCACTGACAAGTTTTTTACTAGTTTTTTGTCATTGTTGAGCAAGTATCTACTACTATAAACTAATGTAATGTCATCCTAAAAATGCTTTCATATTGACATAATGGTTACCTTTACTTCCGAGAAAGACACAGAAACTCTCATGTCAAGGAGGCGTCTTGTTCAGAAACAGCAAAGAACAATAAAATACAACAACATAATGTTTCAACAATAATCACATTAGTTGTAATTTGTTTATTATGCAAAACATTAGAGTTTATTTTAGGTTTTGTATTATTGTTTGACTTTGTTTCTCTTGTAAGAATAGTTGAAAGTGTAATGAGGAATGTTAAAGCTTTATCTTCAGCAACTTAAATTGTTGTAATGTTTAGTGTTCAGGGAAAAGGAGCTTCCATTGGTACTTGTTTGAATAAGAAAAAT
>ENA-OREC01001852-OREC01001852.1-marine-metagenome-genome-assembly--contig:-NODE-1852-length-11175-cov-12.510092_pt1 | contig 11175 bp, 14 predicted proteins | sample MGYA00248626_ERZ508543 | MGnify/ENA primary metagenome ERZ508543 (study PRJEB26211, sample SAMN05518279) | marine metagenome | isolation source: Puget Sound, Washington, USA | host: Bankia setacea... | reverse complement strand
ATACCAGAGTACATTGATATCGGAGATCCCTCTATACTGAATATGGCATTTGGTCCCAAAAGTACTTATTCCTGTATAAATAACCCTTTTAAACCAAAATCCCTTCTTAACTAAACATTTAGTTTTATGCCAAAGTACTCCAGTTTAGAGGAGTTTCACTGTAAATACAAAACAACACATGTATCTCAGTTTTTCCTCCTCAATCATTTCAGACGTTCCAAGTGCACCAGGTATCCCAGAGGTAGAGGAAGTCGGCGGAGACTTTGTCAGCCTCACCTGGGCCAAACCATCCAGTGATGGCGGCGGTAAGATTACAGGCTTCTGGATCGACAAACGTGAGCATGGCCGTGATGACTGGACCCGAGTTAACAGCGATCCTTGCATCACCAATATCTACAATATCGCTAACTTGATTGAGGATAGGAGATATGAGTTCAGAGTGTTTGCTGAGAACGGTGCAGGTCTGAGTCCAGCATCTGTGGCCTCCAACAGCATCAAGGTCAAAGATCCAAATGGTAAGGGAGATAAGTGAAAAATATCAATTTGAGTTCAGTCCCTTTTGATAAAGTTTAAGACAGAATTCAAGTTCATGTTGTTTTCTTTGGTTTTGACTATTTAATCAAGGAACTTACAATAGAGTTTCTCAAATACAAATCAGAAAAATGTAAGGTGAAATATAAACAAGTACGCGTCACGATTGTTAAATTTGTACCACTTGCATAAATTTTATTTCCAATACGTTAAATGTTGTTATTTTTGTCTATTGTAGCATTGTTCTATTGTAGCATTGTTTTTGCTAACAATTTAAGTCTCTTGGTAATAATTAAAATTATCTATAACATGTAACATGTTTATCTTGAATGTCAATATCGTTTTTATCTAACAATTAGAATTTTATGAATACATTTGTAATCTTTTTCAAAGGCAATAATGGGATTGTGAGCAATGATAACATAATTAAAACATAATCGCATATTTTAAATGTTCTAATGGGAAGAAGTGCTCCAAGTTTATTTCATTAATCCACAGACAATACCAGATAGACAAGTCAATCCTAGAATCAATCATGCTTTTCATTCACTAGAGTCAATGAATGAAGTTGAAAAAGATGAAATAACATGACGGCATACGTGCATTACAATGATTCTCCTATTTGAAATCTTGTATAAAAGGATATGCAAATAAGAATCTGTTAGTTTACTGTAATCGCCTAACTGAAGTGTCATAAGATAGGTATAATTATAAATAACTGAAACTAATTGTGGATACTTGAACACTAACTGGAATTGTCTAACTTATTGTTTGAATATGGCAAGAGTTTAGGAGATATTGAGAAAGTGAAAAATGGTTAGTTTACTGGATTGTATTATGTTCACAGCTGCAGTTATACCCGAGATTGTACAGCCCCTTCGTAAGGCTCATGCCGTGGAAGGAAAGTCAGCCAGGTTTGAGTGTGAGATCACAGGAACACCTAAACCAGAAATCACATGGTAAGATTATAGTTTGAGATTAAATGTTGAAAATATTATGCAACTGGTTTGTGATCAAATGTGAAATCGAGCAAGAAACTTTACGTCATTGCTTAGAACTGGTTGTTTCCAGGAATTGATTTGAGTGTGATTTACATAAGCTAAACTGCTTGTTTCACAATCAAACTAAATAACTTAGTATAAACTTAATGTAACAAATATTGAAACAAATCAATACACCAATTCATTTGATTGTTAACATATTCTTAATTAAGACAATCATTAGATGGCTTTGTGCAATTAGATAGATTTAAAGGGTTTAAGAATGATATCAAACCAAGAACACCCACTATAAAGTCATATATCATATTTATTTTATTTAAGTTTGAATTTTTGTTTGAGTAAGAGCTCTTTGTGCCCAAAAATCATCAAACCTACCTTTTACAGATAATATAATTATATAACTAAACACTCACCAAACCTAACCTTACTTACTATTTCCAGGTATAAAGGTACCCGAATGTTGGACGAGAGTAGTAAATATGACATCACCAGCAGCGGAGACACGTACACCCTGGTGGTACATAACGTGTTTGGAGAGGATCATGATGAATACAGTGTACGTGCTGCTAACCGTGGTGGATCCAAAACAAGCCGTGCTGAACTGGAAATCAGCTGTAAGTGCATCTACCTTGCATTATAGTTGATTTATTATTGAAGTGAAATATGTTTAGTTACTCTGTACAATATAAATTGCCTAAACAAGGGGTCTGTTTAAGCTGTGTGAAAAGAATATATTAAGTTAGATTATTCTTACAAAGTCTTTGTTATATATTGTGTCAATAAAACGTTTGTGTATCAGGCATATATTTTCTTTAAAGTAATGAAATTCTACTAGAGCTATAAGTTTTCACAGTAAATTAAAAGACAATGCTACTGATTTAAGTTTAAGATTGGCTGATGGTCATTAGATAACTGCTATCTTCCTTCTTCATTTATGTAATACAATTTCGTGTATACAATGTTTTGCGTACATGTCTCTATAATAAACTATTCAATTACCTACTTACTATTACAGCTGCTCCAAAGATCAACATGCCTCAGCGCTTCAAGGAGACATCTGCCTACGAGAAGAGTGAGGAGATCGTGTTCAAGATTCCTTTCACTGGCAACCCCAAACCCAGTGTGCAATGGCTGCGTGACAACAAAGCCGTGTCTGGACGTAGATTCAACATCGACGTCACAGAGCGCCACGCCTTCCTCACCATCAAGGGGGCGGAGAAAGAGGACTCTGGTCCCTGGAGGTTGTCCCTGGAAAACGACCTTGGAAGTGACTCTGCTATTATCAAAATACAGATCAACGGTAGGTGTTATTTTGTTTGATATATGCATAATATAAGTTATTGATATGGAGGTTTATTTATGTTTGAGGTTAGATGATTTGGTTGTTTATAATGACAGTAAGTCCACTAATAAAACCACCATTGGAATTGAAAAAAGTGGTATTTTATATCAATTTGGTCTAAATAGACAGACCTAAGGAAAGGGTTAGGGGACACAAGAAATATTCAATAGAAAGAAATCTAAAAGCAACTTACTCAAAATAAGTCAAATTTAGGGAGTTGACTGCAAGACTGTTTTAACTTTATTCTTACCACACATTCAGCTAAGACAATTTTATATTTCTTTCAAACAGATCGCCCAGAACCACCAAGATTCCCAGTTGTAGAAAACATTGGTTCCGACACTTGTACTTTGTCATGGAAACCACCACTTGAAGATGGCGGCAGCTTTATCACAGAGTATGTCATTGAGAAACAGGAACTTCCATCCAACTCATGGACTAAAGTAGGAAACAACAGGTAATAGGTGTGATACTTGGGGATAATCAACTTGCAATACCAATTAATGAAGTTACTTTCAACTGGATATGAGAGTAACACCTTTAAATGTAATAGTATTGGTTGCATCCTTTTTAATAATTATTAGAGCTCACATAAAGATATAGAAAATACCATTTGTAGGTAAAGAGGTACTGTTTTCATACCCTTGCTTGAATTGGGAAGTAGAATCTAAGGGTCTATGAGTGTTGTACATGTAGTGAGATGGAGATTATGCTTCCTTGAGTTGAATATTAGAACTCAGTGCCATTTTATAATTTAACATTTAATACACTGTAAAAAAATGTTGCTTCACCCAACTTCTACAAAGACTGTCTAAAAAAACATAGTTGACAAATTGACTTGTTCCCTCCACAGGCTCACAGTTATGCAGGTAACCGGGCTTACCCCTGGTGGTCAGTACCAATTCCGTGTGTCGGCTGAGAACTTCTATGGCCGCAGTGACGCCTCAGAAGCAACGTCTCTAACCACCATGGAACAAGTGTCCACACGCAGGAAGGGCAAAGATGGTAAGGATGTTAACTTACTGACGAAACAATATAGTAACCCTTATTTAAAGATTTCGTCCAGTTTACAGTTAGTGTTTAATGGGCAGCCTAATTCAACCATTGTGTATTGTCACTGAGGGACGATGTGGCACAGTGGGTAGCCCCTCTGTTGTGTACTTGATCAGTCAATAGTTTGAAACTCATGAAATGCTCTAGTTGTTTTCCTGCGCAAGAAACATTACCCTTATTGCTTAGTACTGGTTGGTTCTAAAGAATAGTTTGAATGTGATTTCATAATTAAACTAAAATAAATTAAAGGTTTTACTGTTGATTGACATTTACATGTATGTCAAACAAGCTCCCTAATCAATTACAATTAAAAACACTTATCATTGTACATAATTGGGTAGAAATATTAAAATCCTTGAATACAAATGCTATATGAAACAAAACTAAAGTTGGAAATGTTCACGGAAACAAACTAGTTACAGTGTCGGTTTCTTGTTTAATTTACCAGTATTTATGTTTATCTATGGATTGTATACAACATCAACATTTTTTTGGCCTAATCTCTGTACTTCACATTATGTTGTATTTCTCACAGATGACTTTGGTCGCAGACAGAGAGGCAGATACGATGGACCAAAGATTGCAGACTACGATAAATTCTGTAAGTTAGACATACTGCATAATAATAGAACATAAGTAATGCAAATCTTCAACTTAGTGATGCTGTTTCTGATTTGATATATTAACCATCTTAAATCATTATAACAGTGTTTGTGTTTAGTGTTTTGAGTATTTCACTTTCTTTTTTTTGCGTATTTTCCCAGACTACGACTTGTGGAAGAAGTACGTACCTCAGCCTGTGGAGATCAAGAACGATAGTGTCTATGACTATTATGATATCCTAGAAGAGCTTGGAAGGTGAGTTCTAACTACCGTTCTTTCACATTTCCTTTTTTTCCTTTTTTTATCAAATAACTGGTTCTGCTGTAGATACCATCAAACCATGACAAGTTTCTATATATAACATCTAGACTGGGGCATAGATAAAAGAACATGTAAATTTTGTCTACATGATGAACTGCGAGTCAATGTGTACTAAATAAAAGTGATAAGGATTTTTTTTTATGAAATGTGAATAACTAAGATGAACAGAATTATTATTATATTTTGGGATGGCCATGTCTAAGACTGTATGACGCTGAAATTGATCTTCACATTGTTTTGTACCCGTGAAATACATGTCGGTGGGATCTATCAATACTTACATTCGTGTATTTGTTATCTTTCAGTGGCGCGTTTGGAGTCGTACATCGCTGCGTGGAGAAGAACACTGGTCGCGTATTTGTTGCCAAGTTTATCAACACTCCTTACAACATGGATAAACACACAGTGAAGAATGAAATCAATGTAATGAACCATCTACATCACCCTAAACTGCTCAATCTCAAGGATGCCTTTGAAGACAAATCTGAAATGGTGCTGATCCTGGAATTGTAAGTATATACCGGTAATAAAGATAAAACTGTGGCTTTTATTCTCTACCAAATCTCTCATGACTTTAAATATGGCTGACATGCTTTTCATACTTTGGTTTACTCTGGTTACTTTATTTGGGGATTTTGGGCATGAACATTCTTGAAATCTGAAATTCTTACTTTTGTTCTACTCTTATCTCTACTCATTCTGCACATAATTGGGTATGGTAAAAACACAAACAATGCATTACAGATTTCCAAATGTCCACTTACCCTGCATCCAAGGGCTGTAGGAAGAGTCAGGTCTATGGGACAAGTTGAATGTTTGCACCCTGTATAGTTTGGGCAACTTCTCAATGTTTACATTCTTGTTTTACAGTTTGGCTGGAGGAGAGTTATTTGACCGTATTGCAGCAGAAGATTACAAGATGTCTGAGGCTGAAGTGATCAACTATATGATACAAGTGTGTCAAGGTCTCGCCCATATGCACGAGAACAGCATTGTACATCTGGACATCAAGGTATGTAGTGCGCCACTGTTTCTCTACTCTATATGATGCTTCTTCTTGTTTTTTGCTTTGAACAAGAGTGTTGAGAGGATGTTGGGAAGGTGGTGGTGACACATTTATCACACTTTATACAGTGATCATTTGCATTTTTAGCAATGTGTTATATACAGGTGTCGTAAATTAGATACAGACATTTATATTTTAGTATCAATAATTCAGAGATTCAGAATTTTACGGGAACAAACAGAAGGTTTCCCTGTAGGTTTTCCATTTATTCATTAAGGATTACGTCAACTTGAATGTAAAAAACTTGTGGTTGTGTTTCTATGGGCACTTTTTGTTTGTTTTCAGCCTGAAAATGTGATGTGTGACACAAAGAGAGGCAACAATGTGAAACTGATTGACTTTGGCCTGGCTACCAAGTTGAACCCTGACGAGGTTGTGAAGGTAACTACGGCAACAGCAGAGTTCGCTGCCCCTGAGATTGTAGACCACGAACCTGTGGGTTACTACACTGACATGTGGGCAGTTGGTGTCCTCGCTTACGTTCTGTAAGTATGCTAGTTTGTACTATTTGTCTGTAGTGACTTCCATGATAAGTACAAGAATGGTGATAATAGTTTGTGTATGATATTTGCTTCTCAAACCAAGACAGCTAGTGGTAATATTTATTAGTTGTCATTGCTAATCATAATGAAAAATTAAGCAACCAATGTTACACAAGTAAATTTCATTTAAATGACTTTACAATTACAATTATCTCGACACACGCAGACACAAGGCTTACAGGACCAAGTATAATGAATTTATCTTATTCTATTCTTCATATAAAGTTGTATTCTAGATTGTCCTGTAGTGTCCTGTAGTCCTCGTTACACCATAGACTTTAACAATCAGTGTACTCTTTTAATCTTATTTATATATACATATTATTTAAGACTGTCCTTTGACCAATTTCTCTCCCTCACAGATTGAGTGGTTTGTCACCTTTCGCTGGGGAGGACGACCTTGAAACACTGCGCAATGTTAAGTCAGGTGAATGGGATTTCGACACTGATGCCTTTGCCAACGTTTCGGAAGAAGGCAAAGATTTTATCAAGAAACTCCTTATCAAACATCCACAGTGAGTTGTTTGTGTGTTTTTATATCTAAGCACTTTTAAAGATAACTTTACAATATTGCCAGACCCTAGATCGACGCCCCGGTAATAAAAGGTTGTAAGTCCTTCTTTAAACTATAGGACTTAACAACCTTTTATTACCAGGACGTCAAGATGGTCTCTTTGTTGTTGCCTTCCCCTATTTATTTAAATACGGTAAAGTTTTGCTTTAAAGACCCCTTGATAGTAAGACCATTCCACCCAGTAAGTACCAAACAGCAAATTTGACTTTAATTGGGTTTTGCTATCATGGCCACTTTTTATACATCTAATGATCTTGTTAACCAGTAGTGATAAGAAAGAAACTTTGTACTGATTTGTTTAACATATTATTAACCAGGAAACTTAGCTTTAAATGACGCTGTGTTTACATTTTACGATATGACATTTCGATCAAAATTAAAATAGGAAAAAAAGATTACTTACGGAGTTGTCCTAATTTTAGAGTGGTCTACCTTAGAAGTTTCACTGTACATAATACATACGTATATTTGTTCATGTAAAATACACCTTCCCTCTCCTTCCACAGGACCCGTATGACTGTACATCAGAGTCTGGAACACGCTTGGTTGAAGGGAGATCTCTCCAGCAGAACTCAACGAATTCCGTCCAGTAGATACGATAAAATTAGAGCTAAAATCAAGGAGCGCTATGTAAGTAATCAATCTAATATGAAGTTTCTGGCTTTGTGTTAGTTTCATTACCATATTAACTCTTAGACAGTTTAAGGAAGAAAATAATTAATTCTGTATTTCAACATGCTCAGACTTTAATCTACTTTTATGACATGAAAAAAAAGAGCTAAAAGTCATGTTATCCCTTTTTTATATGTCAGATTAAGAAAACTTATATGTCAGATTAAGAAAACTTATATGTCAGATTAAGAAAACTTATATGTCAGATTAAGAAAACTTGTATGTCAGATTAAGAAAACTTATATGTCAGATTAAGAAAACTTGTATGTCAGATTAAGAAAACTTGTATGTCAGATTAAGAAAACTTGTTTGTCAGATTAAGAAAACTTATATGTTAGATTAAGAAAACTTATATGTCAGATTAAGAAAACTTATATGTCAGATGAAGAAAACTTATATGTCAGATTAAGAAAACTTATATGTCAGATTAAGAAAACTTATATGTTAGATTAAGAAAACTTATATGTCAGATTAAGAAAACTTATATGTCAGATTAAGAAAACGTGTATGTCAGATTAAGAAAACGTGTATGTCAGATTAAGAAAACTTGTATGTCAGATTAAGAAAACTTTTTTTTGAACTCTTATTTTAAAGGACATAATGAGCTAAAACATTGAATGCACAGTGAAGCCATGACTTACAAAAGGGTGTGTTTGTAGTTTTAAAAGTGTTTGTATTTAGTATTGTGTGTTCATATTCATTATTGTGTGTTTGTATTTTGTATTGTGTGTTTGTATTTTCAGGCTGATTGGCCACATCCTATGCCAGCTATCGGTCGTATTGCCAACTTCAGCTCTCTTAGAAAACATAATCCTAAGGAATATAGTATATATGATGCCTATTTCGGTGAGTATAATTCCAAACCATTCTTCTCCCTGAATTCTTGCCATGTATTGTCTTGGTAGATCTACGATTGTTACTGGGATTACATGCACCAACTGAAGACTTTCACAAGCTTTTTTCACAAAGGTGCCAAACATTTCATGAATTGTTATATTTAGATAATAATACTCTTTTTATTCACATTACAGTTAACCTTATTTTACTGCACAGTTAACCTTATTTTATTTCACAGTTAACCTTATTTTATTTCACAGTTAACCTTATTTTACTGCACAGTTAACCTTATTTTACTGCACAGTTAACCTTATTTTACTGCACTGATGTCCAAAATTTAATAATTTTTGGCTGTGACTCAGCAATTTGGGACAGTAAAAACGTTAAATCCGCAAATTTTACCTTGACTACAGAAATTAGAGACTTAGTAAGCAGGCTAGTGCTATAGAATCATATTTATATTTTTAACAGAACTTAATAACTCACTAGAAATTACTGAAAACAGTATACGTGTACTTTCTTTTAAATTCTTCCTCGGTAGACACGCTGTTTTCATAAACCCACCAATAAACAACTGACAATGTTATCATATGTATTTTTCTTGTGTTACAGATCGTAGAGAAGCCATTCCCAGGTTCATCCGTAAGCCGCGCACATGTACAGTTACTGAGGGACAGATTGCCAAGTTTGACTGTAAAATTATTACAGCTTCACCACCAATTGTCACTTGGTATGTTCTTTCTTTCTTAAATCAAAAGGAGTTTAGATGGTGACTTCTGTATGATAATTTAGTTGTTATATATTTGCCTTTTAACTTCTGAAATCCTGAGCTTCTATGTCTAGCATCACATCACAGAGCCACCAATTGTCTTAAGTCATAATTTAACTTTTATGCAAAATCATTATAAACTGAATAACCGAATGTGTTTTACCTGGCAAGCAGAAATAAATGCATTTTTCATCAAGTATATTTTTTCCACCAATTTCATTTTGTAGATTATCTTTAAGGATTGGATAATATTCTAAGTATGTTAATAAACACAATTAAGGTAAGTTATTGATGAAAGAATTACTGGGTAGCGGTAGTTAACATTTTCTTATTTTCACTCCATCTACAGGCACTTTGACAATGTACAGCTAACACAGAGCGTGAAACACATGCAGAAATACCGCGGTAAGGAGTACGAGTTGAAGATCAGTCGAACAAAGATGGAGGACAAGGGAGAGTATATTGTCAAGGCAGAGAACTCCTTTGGTAGACGTGAGGAACTCGGCATTCTCAAAGTCGATCGTGAGTTGTACATTTTGCTTTTGGGGTTTTGTTTGTTCAAGTTTCATTATAATTTACTGTTATTTAACTTATTTGTGGGAGGTTTTCATTTTATGATTGAGTTTTTTCCTCTACTTGGTATTTAAAAAATATGGTTTGAGCAGACACATGGACTGTGACCAATTTGCATTGTCAATTTAATAAATGTCCCTGACAAGTTGAACTGCATGTATTACAAAATTGGAAATTAAAACGTGGAAAAATATATCACATTAAAGATAGAATTATAGCATACTTTCATGATTTATAGTTATATCATCAATTCAAATCACACCTCAATTTAAAATTTGTCCAAAATATGGATATTCCCTCCAAACTGAATCCCCTCTTAGCTGGACTCTTTTTCTTGGTAGTCAAGTTTAGAGAGGGTTTTATGATGTTTCAGATATTTAAGCTTATTTTCATGATTTATAGTTACATTTCCTGTGTTTACAGCTGCTCCAGTGGATAAACCTATCATCAGCAGGGAAACTACACCCTCTAGAAGGTTAGTGTACCAGGGTTGCTCTTTAATTTCATTGTATAATACTTTTAATATAAGGGAGACAATTAGTGTATTAAAAAATGAAAAGCATATATATTAAAACAGATTAACTCCCTTGACAAAATGTAAAATAATAAATGTTCTAATCTATGGTAGGCTGTGGTGAGTTTCTGCTACTGCTAAACAAGAATTAGTATACCAAATTAATAAAAATTGGGGGGGGGGTAAACTTGGGTCATCAGATGGCCTGGCAGGCTGTTGATCTGGTGGTGAATTGTGCCTCAAACTCCTCAAACAGTCGTCAGGTCATATAATTGAAAATTGTTACCCATGATCCCTATGACATGTAGATGTGTACGACAATGTTTTGAGACTCAGCCAAAGGGTTCCAGAGTTATGACCCTTTTTTCAAAATTCTTGTACATACATATATTCTTATATCCTGTGACAAGGTGGGTTAATGGATATACCCATCAAAATCAGTGTATTTGCCAGCTGAAAAATGGAACTAAAAATACAAACATGATTATTTTAATACTTTAATAATAGTATTTTATATTTGAATCCATAAAAATTAGGACATTTTCCCGCCAATTTCTTATTTTTTCCACTCAAACCAGGAATTATATGCCTAATCAAACAAATAACTTTATTATCTATGCTATAGTTTGTACATATAATTTGAAATGTATATATATATATGAAATGTGTTACCTGTCACTATAATAAAAAAAGAAAATGCTGATTGAGTAACATTCCTGTGGTGAGTGTTTACTAACCAAGTACATCTCTTCCTACAGACGTGCATCATCAGAGCTG
>ENA-OREC01001851-OREC01001851.1-marine-metagenome-genome-assembly--contig:-NODE-1851-length-11176-cov-13.974592_pt1 | contig 11176 bp, 3 predicted proteins | sample MGYA00248626_ERZ508543 | MGnify/ENA primary metagenome ERZ508543 (study PRJEB26211, sample SAMN05518279) | marine metagenome | isolation source: Puget Sound, Washington, USA | host: Bankia setacea... | reverse complement strand
AGAACATGCAAATCTTCGTACTGAATTATCAGCTTGACCCACACAAGAACAAGCAAATCTTCGTACTGAATTATCAGGTAAATAAGTATACTAATGCAAGATCAAGCTCAAGAAAAGGGTGCGAAAAAAGTTTAGTAACATAGTTTTGTGTACTTTTATGTGTCCTTTTGTGTGAATTTGTGTTTTCTAATACATGTACAAGGTTTATCAACAGTTTATCTGAAGTCGAACATCAAGTATATATGTAAAACTAATCTACATTCAACATCTAAACATGTGTACAACATTTCTGTTTTATTTTAAAGTAGAAAAACCAGACAAAGCATTGAGACTGCCCAGGTTATATGAATTACTTGCAAAAAAATGCTATTAAATCCAACAACCTGCTTGTATCCACAGCTTGTCTTTACTGACACGGGTTGTTTACACAGGTTTCACTTACCATTTTCATACACAAGGTTGTTTAGTACCAGTCCAAAGAAAGACATCGGTCCTGTATCACTTTTGTCAGCTGGTATGTACTCCCTGAAACATAATATTACAAGTTTCAAAGTTTATCCGCAAAATCAACAGTAAACATTCCCAAACACAACTAGATCATGTTATGGCATATATACAAAACACACACACACACACAAAGTAAGAAAAACAAAAATACATTAATATGGACAAACATATATTACAAGCTGGTAAAATATAATTATCTTCTGTTATTTATTCAGTTGTTTTCTATTGTTTAAATTTTATTTATATTATGATTAGATAATAGATTATAATTTAGGTCAAACTAATTTATTTTAGTGTGAAGGAAGCAACTCTGCATATGTAAATCTCTCAAATACATTCCTAGAACCCACCAGTATTGAGCAATGAGGTTAAACTTCCTCACTCAATGAACAATGGCAGCCTTTAATTGGGTTAAAACTCACCCTTATGTTATGTTATGATTACGAAACAAGCTTTAGACATGTAATAAAATTCACTCATGTAAGTGCGGAAGGAACCCTGCCTTCCGATAGTTATTGCATGACTATCTATCATCTATCAGACTTTGTCATAACTCATTTCTCATAACTTGTTATCACTCAGATAAAATTGAATAAGATACGTATAACTTACCAGCCAACATGTTGTCTACACTGAGGACATCCAAGAATGATCCAATTATATCCTGGCCACCATGTATCTCCCACTGTCTCCTAGGTTACATGAAAACAAGGATGAGTTACCGGTACTCATTGATCTATTTCATTCATGTGAAGTGTGTGTGTTACACTGCTGTTCCACTTAGTTTATCCTAAAGTTCTATTTCTGTTAACTGTACACATTAAAGCCAAATATATAGGAACACTTACTCAGGTACATCTACCAAATCAGGTACACCCCTTTAACCTAGTTTTTTAATGCATTTTGATAAAAGAAGCTGCCATTTCAGATGCACAATTGTGAAACGTTTGTGATATTTCTTACCTCACTTGCTTGTAACACATCTGCCTTGCTAGAGGTAACAACTTCAAACAGAACACCTTAAACGAAAAGAATTACAAACAGAACACCTTAAACGAAAAAGAATTACAAACAGAACACCTTAAACGAAAAGAATTACATATCTTAAGCTCTTTGGTATGTATTAATCATTCATCTCTGAGTCAATTGCACATGATTACTCTTATTGTAAACCAGTATTGGGGTAATATTTATTAACTTGGTTATTGATCATGTCCATCTGTCTGTCAACATTTTGCCCAATTTCAAGATAATGGAAAGCTGGATACACAATTGTAAGTACTATGATCTTGAATATATAATATTATCTACTTTCAAAATAAACATACCATGGGGATTTTTAAACAATTGTATAAGCACTTCTGATTTTAGTCCAAATGTTTCATTACGTTGCCTCATGGTTAATTTGCTTGGAATGTTGATCATGTCTGCTACTTCTACAATCTCTCTCCCACACTTTCTGCAGAGAAAAAAATCTGAAGAGAAAAAAAAACACTTGTTGAGTAAAACAAGACAAGGGATAACAAGATAACTTTGAGTCTATAAAATGCTTGAATCATTGTCAAGTTTTGGACAATATTGTACCTTCTAAAAATACTGTTTTTGTGAAGGCCAGGGTAGGATATCTGTACATGCAATGATGTTAAATGCTCTCTACAAAGGAACATTGTGTTTGAAAATATGATAATTTGATAAAAATGACATGGTCATGCAAAGCAGGATTTCACAATCACATTAAAATTAACTTATATATTAACTGAACCAGTGGTCAAGTTGCCCTTGTTTCACTAGACCTAACCTTACCAAATAGGATAGGATTATAAAGAATGATAAATGTTTCATAAAAGCTGTACAATTGGTTGTGTCTGTGTTGCATATTTTACACTAGTGGTACAGTTGAGTTAAGGTCTAGTGTAGTTCTTCAAAGAATACCCTTCATATTTGTGATATTTTTCTGTTGGGCGAATGCGGGGTTCTTCACATTTAGGTCAAAAACCTTTAGCACTGTTCTGACATCAAACCTATGTCGGAACATTCAGGGGTGAAATAAAAAATCAATTAAATCAATAAGTTTTGGAAACATGCTTTGGTTATTTCAAAGAACAGACAAAAATGCATCAACATACGCAACAAAACAATGTTGACATAAAAAACATTTTTAGCAGCCTCTTAAACCAAAGACATGTCACATTTCAGCCATCATTGTATGCATACAGTAGCGTGCACATGTGCAATTGAGATGCAAAGGAGGCTGGACAGTTTTTAAACGAAAACCCGAGTGTACTGTCCTAGAAGGTGCAAGTGTTCATTTATGATACAGTTTATTTTAAAAATAGTTAACATGAGTTTGGCAGTGTTTAATTTGTAAAGAGTTTGCTTTATTTTAGTTTCACTATTCAACTGGTTATGCTATGTGTGATTAACGTAAAAGTGTAGAACCTTGCATTTGACACTTCAAATTCCATGTTTTCTATGAAGAACCAAGGTCTATTGAAATCAAATGGAAACAGGACCACTTGTCATTAGCCATTGATATGGACATAGAGCATATATCACTGTTTCACAATTAATTTCGAATAATCATCTTAGCTCAAGAAGAGTCATTGATAAAACTGGCCTAAATCAGACATTCGAAATCCTTTAGCGTAGTCAATGTGAGTACGAAAATGCTTATTTGTGTACGACATTAGTTGGTGATGAGACAACAGTGCCACATTATCTTTTCTCTGCAAAATGGTATGCGTTGTCAGATATGTCTCGGTATTTCCTTCAACTATGATGAAGAACGTGTCTCACCATGAACATCGTGTGAAGTATCGCTGAAGACACTGTTTACAAAACACAAGCTAAGAAAACAGCCAACAAACTTCAAAACTTGCGACAAATCGATCATGGGGGCTGCCATTTTGTGTATTGCACTCTGGGATATGATTACATTAGATTTAGCGATCACGTGAGCTACCTAGATATTGGCCAATCATGTGCAATCGAAGTAAATGGCAACGGCTCTTACATCTTTCAGTGATACAACCAACATTCCAAAGATCGACAAAGGATTGCAATTGAACGCGAACGTTCTAAAACGGTTTATGGACACATGGAATTGTAAATACTCTATTGCTGAAACTGAAAATCGTTTGAACCCAAAAAGCACTGTACTTTTCGTGAATTTAAGTGAAAAAACAATGATCCTAAAAATAACTTGGTAGTCAATTTATGTGACCCAGATAAACAGCAGCAATTATGTTTGATTGACGGATTGTCAAAGTAGCCATTAGTAGGTCAAATATTGAAATAACACATCAAAGCGATTTTTAAAGTATCGAAACGTATTTGAACCGTCGTCAAACACATAAAAAAACTCTAAACCACCTGAAAACTGACTTCTATAGTGGATATTTTAGCTAATTTCTGACAGTAACAGCTGATCTCAGCAACCTTCACCTTCAGTACCAAAATATCAACCAATGAATTTTCACCAGTTACTACCAAAGAGCCAATCAAATTGCTTAGATCTGGTCATATGGTTTTGTTGATATCGCTAAGAAACTCCGCCCATAAATAGAACATCAAAACAAACCGGCGCAATTACCGGCATATGTTTACAGAAGGAAAGTTTAATCAATGTGAGAAAACGAAGTTAACGTATATTAAGGAATGTTCGAATGGGATATTGAGGTATTGTTTTCCAAAGACCTATAAGAATCGGTACGTGATGTTTGGAACTAGAAGGCTCGCTAAACGGTCGATCGTAGGGACCCGGGTCGCGGCGAAATGGCAAGATGGCCGCTTCTATCCGGGAGTAATACGGCACGAATACGCCGAAGAGACCCCCTTTACCGATGCTGTATATACAGTTATGTTTGAGGATGGTTATGAGAAGAATATTCCATCCAAGAGTATCATAGGTCCCGGGTTTCAACCAAATACGACCTGTATGCTGAAAAATGGACAGCATATTTTTTTGACTTTGAATGGACGTGAGGTCAGTGGGGATGTGATCAACCACGCATTAGATGTTGACGAGGTGTTTATAAACGTTCAACTAATAAACGGTGATAACCTGGAAGTTATTAAACGACTAGAAGAGGTTCGGTTGATGAAGAGCCGAAAATCTGCCAGGTTACAAGACCAAGACACCGACTACTCCAAACTGGCAGATCTGCAACTCACAGAAACAAAAAGAAGAACTGTTTCCTCTGGTATAGATGTGCCCAGAAAGCCAGTGTAAGTTAAACCCTCTTTGTGTAGTATACTATACACTTGTAACAAATGTCTATCTTTCTTGGTACAATTTGTAGCCAAGTATAAATTTCAGATATTGTTTAAAGCCTGACAAAGGCCTTCAAGTAAAATACAAATAAGATATAGAAATTGGGTCACTGAGACCTAGATTGCCCTTTCAATGCCAGGTTGCAAGTTTTGGCCTGTTTCTCCTAAAGGAACAACAGAGTATTTAATGTATTGCTTGTCATTGTTCAACTATAAAGTGATTTAGCGCAACATGCGACAATTTGTATGAAGGGAATAATTGTACCATACACACATATATAAAAGATAACACCTAATGAATTCAATAAATGTAAGCTTTCTACAGTGAAGTCGGGGTCCACACTTCGAATCCACTTAATTTATACCATAAATTAAAGACAATTTTTGAGAAGCAGAAGAAAGAAGGACTATGTCAGGCTAATTAGGGGTCTAATATATCCACATGTACATCAGTATTTTCATTATCAAAACTCAGACAATAGAATGATAGACAGGTTTTAATACCTTCATAGGGCTTGAACCAAAAGTTCTATTTTACTACAGTTAAATTCTTCTATTAAGACCACTCAATATCCAGACCCATACGTTATCTAGACCACCTGATTTGGTCACAAACAGCTATTTTCTATGTAATTGGGTCTCACTGCTAAATTAAGACAACTTTTTGTCAGTCCCGGGGTTGGTCTTTTTAGCGAAATTCTACTGTCTTCAGTGTGACTTTTTTTACTCTGGCTCAGATAATCACAACATTTTTCCTTATTACAGACATCCTGTGTTGAATTTTTTGAGTCTAATCAAGCATGGTAAATCTATTTTAAGAAGCTGAGCTAAACTTGGTGTCTCCATTTAAGTCATTATATTAGATTATCTCAAAATGTGATAATGACACAAGTAATGACTTTATTAAAACTGGTAACTTACTTGAGTGTGCATACAAATGGTAACATTCAAATAATAGAAGCAGAATTGGAATAACAGGAATCATGTTACGGGTCTTTTTAAAACTTTTTTCCTAAAATGGTTTAAACCTACAGGCATGAATCTATTGAAAATTAGAAGGTCATCAATGGAGCAAAAACTTCACACACTAAAAGTGTCCTATTTATGTGTTCATAATGTGAAATTGTAATATATCATATGATTGTAAAGTGTTTTGGATAAGAATAACTTCAAGAAACTGAATCAACACTTTAGACTCCTGGACTTGCTACTATTGACACAATAACCCTCTACACATTTGTTTTACTAATGGGTTATTAATTGTTTCCATTTGTTTCCACGGTTTACTACTGATTACCTACATATATTTAGGCTGAGGAATAGAAAGCTGAAAGGTTCTTACTTCATCCTTAACTAGATTATACTTAGAACATGTTTGCTCTTATCTATAAGCCTGTTCACAATGGGGGTGGGGGTTCATCTGTTGATAGGCTATAAAGCAAACTGATATAAGTCATGTGAACTAGAGTGACAGATAAAGCAGTGATACCTCATTCCTTTTCAATCCATGTTAGTAGACATTCACTGCAGGCTATAATTAGTAACACATTACACATGTATCTGCTACCCTTGCATGGGGGTGGGGCCAGTGAAAGGTCATGACCCCCATACACCCTCCCCATGGTCACTCTACCACTCTAGCCAATGGTCACTTCATCCAATGTGATACACATCACATATGTGTTTACTAATGACAAGGTTATGTCACAGATAAAGTTCCCCTGGGGCACAGAATTCTCATGTGTTGTAAACAGTTATCATGGCTAATGCAAAATCAGTGTAACTGTATGTCAGAGTATACTGGAGAGTATTGGATCTCAGGATCATTAAGGATTAGTTGTGCAGTAGGTCCAGGGTATTATCATTGCACTGTCAGATCAAACCACTGAAGCAAAACTAGTCTAAGATCAAGTGGCTATTTCGGGATATTTTGAAAACGGCCAATTAAATTTATTGTTTTTGAAAGTTTGGAACTGTTCTATGTATGATTTTTGTCCAAAGAAAGAAGAAAATACTAATAGCAGTGCTGTTTTTAAATCTCAGTGTACAGACTGTAAATTGTTAGCCAACCAAATCAGTATATGTGAAATTTAATTTAATTTAACAAAGCAATGGAAACATCTGAAATGATACATATGTCTATTTAAGTTGTGTAAATAATATCAGGAAAAAACTCGTTAGTAGTTAAATAAATATTTAGATTTCATTTTCCAGAAAGACCCTGAACTGTGAACTGTACACAATGTACCAAGGTAAAATGGTAAACTGTCCTAACTGTATATGCAATAACTGAATAAGAAGTAAGTTACAACAGTTCTCCATTAAACATGTGATAGGACATTTATAAGTGAATTGATAAATAGTTAATTGATTGTTGCATTGAGCCAGGTCTAGTGTGTATTGCAATTGTGTGTATTGAAATGTGGGGTAAGGGGTGAATAACTATGAATGGGTGAATAACTAGGTATATTGTGAGACCGCTGTGGTCGCTTGATCTCTAGCTTGTGGAGGTGGATTGATAAAGGAGATAAGCTGGAAAGTGTTAATTAACTGCATGGGCTAGTCTCACTGTATCGAAGGGTGAATGTAAAACGGTTCTAAGCGTTATTGAATAAAGACAACAAAACCCTTAAGCATACATCCTTCAGCCCATTATTAGCAGTGTGTTTGTGTTCAATTATTACACTTCTAAATTTGTATCTGTAAATTCTTGCACTATTTACATGTTCAGCAGCTTATAGTAGTGCAATCAAATGAAGGAAATGTCCAATACCTCATGAATTATAAGTAAGATTTATAGGTAAATGAATGTTCACTGGTCTTCTTTGCAAAATTACTGTAACTGTTGCATCTGAGAATTGTAATATTAACTTGTGTATGTTAGCCTTTTCATGTGCGTGCTTCTTTCTTATATATGAACCAGAAACACAACTAATTACTTTTCCTTAATAAAGAATTACCTTGAAAACACCATGTATGTGCATCAGAATGCTATTTCTTCTTCTTTAAGTTTGTGAGTTGTTTTGAAGTTGCCCAATACAATACCAGAAGAAGGTTGTGCACCCTACAGTTATATTTCCCAAACATATATTAGTTGTCAATAAAGTGCTCTTCTTGCTTTTGTTATTAGCTTTGTAGCTCTATTGTGTTGCACCCTCTGGGACAGTCACCTTAAAAGAACTCTAAACAACATGCAATCACAACAAACAAAGTATTAACCGATTTTCTTCACATTTAATCTTTAAAGGGATAATCACGTTAAAGTTCATGGGTCTTTCAAATACGAAACAATCAGGTTAATTATTTTTTATATCCATGTACCAATTGTTAGTGAATACCATTTATTGATAAGTGATTTATGTCTTAATACTGGTAGATAGTAAATGGCCAACCACACAAATGCAACAGATTTAATGAAAAAGGGGGGGAGGGTAAAAATAAAATTAATTGTAAAGTAAACGCCACACATTCGAAGCCTCCTGGACACAAATAATGAGTTGTATTATGATCTGGATTTGTAATTTTTAGTATTCTATGGTAAACTATCTTTTAAATATATATACTTTCTATCATCGAGTAGTTTAGATGCCTGTCTGTAAGATTGTACCTTTAAATATTCTCTACAGGCTAGTGGGTAATTTAAGCATAACATATTTTCACCATATCCTTTTGTTAGTTTAACCGCCTTTTTAACAATTTCACTTGTTGATCAGATTGTCTACAATAGCTTGACCATTGACCGATGGTGTATTGTACTTGGCAGGGTTTCAAGCCATAACACCGCACTTTTATTTTAAGTTCTATCACATAATTGCTTTGAGAGATTTTTTATTCTATATTTTAAATTGAGAATTAAAGGAAAACTGTTCTGAATACAGAATTGTTTTAATATAAGTTAAATGCGCAGGGTAGCTTAACATCTTTTTCTTAAATGTACAAAGGGTCAATGGAATTCAACAGTCTTGTGTTAGTCGTAGCTGTAAATGATTAAGCTTCTATTGCAAGAACCAATTAACGCTAAATACAAAAACAAAATAAGTTAACTGAAGAAAAGTACTCAAAATGTAGATGTATATCAATCATAAATGATCATCATTCAAGGAACATACATTCTATGGATTTTATATACCAGTATTTGACCGAAACAAGAATCATCAGTTTAGTTATCGAAAATGAAAAGCACGTAATAATCATGATCATATCATAAGACCATTTATGATGTAAACAAAAACCGAGATCGTTGTTTTATCAAATGAAATAATTGTTCCATATTTCAGACATATTCTCCTTTAATTGATGTCATAACTCTGACAACATGTAACTTAATCCGCAGCACATTCTTAATCGTTTAGTGAGTGTATTATCAAAGTGACATTCTGTACATGTACCACTAATGAAAAAAACACAGCCCATGACCATTAATTGCTGATAAAAACACAAACAAACCCATGACAAGCAAGTAAATGTATTTGTAAAGAGTTCAGCACAAAGCCACGGCAATCTAGGTTAAATCACTCGACCTAGATCTATGCTGACTACCTTTAAACCATCTGAAATACAGCCGTACTGTACAGGTAAAGAAACACATTGACATAGCTCGCCATGCTCTACTTAGGTCTATTTATAAACACTCGGCAATGACAACATGGTAAAATCTATAGGCCCTTTGGAAGGTTAATTTATTCATGAATGAAAGAGTATGTAAACAGTACAGTATACACAAACTGTAACCATTATAAAATCTGATATTTTCCTGATATTTTAATTTAGTTTTTTATCTTTAAAGTAGACGTGCGTAAACCAGAGCACTAAATTATAATCATGGAGTTTTAAACAACATAACACATGTGTGTTACCTGAACAATAATTTCTTCTCAGGCATTTGGTTCAACAATAAAACCCTCATATTTGATGCCTTACAAATAGAATTGATATCACATACAGTACATAGATGTACATTATTTTGAAGGCATACTTTTAGATGAATGATTAAAAGAAAAATGCACTTATGTTATAACAAGCGCAAGTTGGTATCTTTCAGCCTTTGAATACTGTATCTAATTTACCCTTCTTCATAAACTTGCATATATACATATTTGATTTTATACTAGTTCATATGTAAGCCTATTTTTGACCCATTTGCTAGCATTCTGTTTTTGTTCAAGAGCTATACTGGCTGTAATAGAGTACATGCTTAAATATAGCTGCAACCGAGTGTAAATTTAGCTCAGTGATTGCTAAGTTGTAAACAGCTGTTTAAACTAAAGTGCACATCCCTGCTGAGTGATATTTCTGATGTATACTGATTATGTTGAAACTAAAATGATAGTGCCAAGTATTAAACCTATCTGCATGAATACAATTGGATAACAAATATTTTTTTAAATAACATCTATTTATACAAATTATAGATATTCTGCTGACAAATTTATCATGGTTGTCTTAAACTCTATTTTCAGGGTTCTAACTTCTAACAGTGAAGCTTTAATATTCATTAAGACAACATAAGGGGCAGAATGAGATGAAAATTGGTATTGGTAGATCAGAGAGTGAGCCAGGGAGACTCTTTTATTAAGATAGTCCTAATTCTGAGGTGGTCATGTTATTGAGGTGGTTATGTCATAAAGGGTTTAGGGTTTAATGTTTTTATTGAAATGGTCCTTTTATTGAAGTGGTCCCATTTTTTTAAGGTTGTCCTGTAAGTTTGATGGTCATTCAACAAAGGTGGTCATTGAAGCTACCAAGCTACTCATGGATATATTTCATATGATCATAATAATTAAAGTGGTCCTATTACTAAAATGGTCATATAATTAAAGTGGTCCTGTTATCAAAGGTGTCATATTTTAAGTGGTCATACAATAAAGGTCATGTCCTATCATGTAAGTGGTTATTTAACTTAGGTGCACATGGACATGTTATTGAAGTGGTCATATTATTTAGGTTGTCTTTTAATTAAGATGTAAAAAGTAATTCACATTTATGGCATTTACATTAGATTTGCAAAGATAAACAAGTTTTAAAATTACTTTTTACTTTTAAAGGTGTCATTTTGAATATTTTCTTGGATGTTTTAGAAACCAAGAAACAATTTGGGTGAAATCAAACTATGTAGGAAAAATAGTCCACTGTTCATATATAGACACACACACACACAAGAGCACACACACACATACACACATCTAAGGAGGGGGATAGGCTATGGTACTTATTGACTGTTTCTAAATTTGATTATAATTGGTGTTTATTTATGACATTTGTAAAACGCCCAAAGGCTTCATAGTCTCTGAAATAGAAATATCGTAAATTTTCGACACACAAGTTTACAATCTAACAAATACAGATCTATGTGTATGATCAAATTGATATTACTGATATAAATTTCACTGTTTTTTTT
>ENA-OREC01001850-OREC01001850.1-marine-metagenome-genome-assembly--contig:-NODE-1850-length-11178-cov-13.043329_pt1 | contig 11178 bp, 7 predicted proteins | sample MGYA00248626_ERZ508543 | MGnify/ENA primary metagenome ERZ508543 (study PRJEB26211, sample SAMN05518279) | marine metagenome | isolation source: Puget Sound, Washington, USA | host: Bankia setacea... | reverse complement strand
GCTTCTGAAGCAATATCGTACGATTGAACAAATGTGTTCATATACGCATAGTATTACTTTAAATGTAATGTTATATATTTTATTTTTTTCAGAAAAAGATGGAACCTATGATCTGTACAAGATAGCTAACAAAACTGCAAATATCGAAGAGCTGTCCAGCCAGTCTGAGAGCGTTGAACATGTAAATGATGACACTTTAGGTGGATATGATAATGAAGAAAGTCACGAAGATGAAAATCGTGAAGTTGACTTTGTACGAGAAAAATCAAATAGAATGGGAAACTGTCCCCCTGAGATAAATTCAACAGTTGATGATAGATTGCCTGAACATTATCAGTCCAATAGCCATGCACAAACATCAGACAGAAATGTGCCTACTGATATAACTCCTATGCACAACCAAGAATTAAGATCCGCTATACAAAACAGTCTTAAATCTGTGCATCACATGAACTTTCAGGGTTCGTCTAATGGGAGTTCTTCAAACATAAACTCTCCTCCTTTCTCACATTTAAATTCACATTCACCTTCTGGCTCAACACGATTTTCTCATTCGAATTTGCCTGGCAACTTAAATCCAAATGTATCCAGTAACTTACATGCCAACTTTACTATCTCTTCACATTCTAATTTAACTGGAGCTTCAAATACAAGACCAGCCACAGAAAACAGAAGGCACCAACAGAATACAGTTGCACCAAGACCCGTTCAGAGTGCCGTCCAACAAGCAATGGCTATGCAAAATTATGGAAAGCATACACATGGTGCTTTTGATGGTAACAGTGCATTCGAGAGTGTTAAGTCTGTTACAGCTGATTACATAGTTGAGTCTAATAGAAGTGTGGATAACATAAGGGAAAGAATTGACCACATTGAAGAACAGTCCGGTGAAAGATTAAGACAAGTTTATGAGCAAAATACAGCGATGAATAAATGTACTGAAACACTGAAAGGAAACACTAATAGAGCAGATGATTATTTGAGAGATAGACCACAAACTAATGGCAGTAGTGATAATGCTACCAACAAAAGGAAAGATCAGTTATTATCTGGTGAACAGTTGATATTACCTCCACCACCAAAACAGCATAGAACAGGATTTAAACTAGGCAAAGGCTTCAACCAAGGACATGCTAGAGTGGCAACAGCTCAAGCAACGTTTCCTGCTGGCTTTGATGCTCGCCTAGATGCACCTAAGGCTCCAGTTCAGCCAGCAAAATCAGATGCACGAGAAAGACATGAACTATTACAATTGAAGCCCAGACATAAGGCTGTAAGCTCTGAGTCTACAGTTTCAAAAGAACATACAGATGACAGTGCTTCTCTAGGTTTGGTGAAAGTAGCTGAGGAGGCTGAGAGTGTGACAAAGATTCCAAAATGTGTTCCTGTGCAAGCTAAAGAAACTGCTGGCAAGAAAATGACTGATTCCCATTCAAGTGTTAACTCGTTAACTTATAAAGGACCAGTTCCTAAGTTTATTCCAAGGCAAGCCAAAGCGGCCCTGGATAAGAAAGTGACTGGCTCTACAAAACAACGGTTAAAAGTAACGGTTAACGCTCTGTCTGCTGAAGTGAACAAAGAGTTGAAAAAGAACGCATTGATACTTGGAAAGAGACAGGGCCCAATACCTTTGGAGAGAGGTGAGAAAAAGAAACCTAACATGGCGGAGTTATCAGTGAATAAATCTGTACAGGACATCAGGAAGCGACTGAAGGACGTGACCTGATATTGTTATAATTACGTAATTAGTTTCTCTATCGTTGTATTTGGTTCAGGACAAGTGTGAGTTGTTAAGTAAAGTATAATTATGTAACTGAAATTGGTTTGGTTTAGTGATTGAGACAGTTGTTAAGATTAAATGTTGTCATAATAAAGTCTTTGAATACACAAAGGCATTAGTTACAAAAGTTCAGGGTTTGATATGTTATATGTAGCCTTGATAAGATTTACGTTTGATAAAGTTTGAAGAAAATACAAACAAAACCTTGTAACTTTGATGAATGTTGAGTTTTTAGCTGACAAAAACATAATGTATCCAAAACGTTCTTTTACTACATTGATAAACCAGTCTAGAAATATGGAAATGCTTCTGTATGTAATTTTGTTTATGATACATGTATACATTTGTCCACTTAACACCCAAAATCAAGCTTTAGGTATAAAGATACAGCAGAGTAACACTGCATGGTTTATTTTTAGTGAGGATGGTATTGTGTTTTTATATTTAGAATTAGATTTGCAGATATAACGGTCATGTTGGTTTTTGTAGGTCAATGTTTGAGTGAGCAGTCTTGGGGAGAAGCTTGTATTGCTAATGTTCTATGTTCACCAATATTAGCTGTTCATTTTGTTTTGGATTCCTTTCTTTTGACAATAACACTATTAACAGTCTCAATACGTTAAAGTCAGATATTACAAACTTAATGAAACAAAATAAAACAAGCTATGAGTCAATACAAAGTTATATCTTTTAAATTCTCTGATAGAATATTACAAGATCCATGTCCCCAATGTTGATATTATGATATATATTTGGTTGTTACACATGTCCAATGTTGCGTACCAAACTAGATAACGTAATAGAGAATTAGAAACTAAATGAGTATTACTATATCATATGTATCGGGCAGATGGTTTGGTTGTACAATTTTACTGCTACAAAGATATGAGGAAAAAACAACATATTACAGATTTTAAAAACATTTTTATTCAGCAATAAATATGGCATAAATATATACACACATAAAGCCTGTTCACAATGCCATGGTAACATAATGATTATATATGCACATCTGTAAACAATGGAATAAATGGTTCAAATATTGTCTACTTAAACTATGATAGACTACATGAATATTGTACACCTAGCATTACAGAGGCTCAGTCACTCAAAGACGATCAACATGCCTACAACAACACTCTTTGTACAATGGATACAAAACCCTTTTTTTAACCCAACTTTCCAATCACAAGCGTTAGATTGTAGATGCTTGATGAACTTCAAACACATCCTGGAAAAACGTACATAGCTGCAAGTCCATATGCGTTAATTAGTCGCGTGATAAAAAGAATCTTACAAACGTCATTTCAATAATAACTCATCAAACTACTGTAGTTTAAAAATGCTGTACCGCTTGCCAAAGATTCGCTTGTTGACATAACATAAACTCAATTCATAGAAGTTACTGGTAATCTTAAAATACAACTTTATGATCCAATATATCCTCTCCCTACTGGAATACATGTATACTAAACAAATTAGAACAAAACAATTAGTCTTAATTCATATTAAAAAATAGTAAGTACTCCCGTGTTACACCAATCTCATATAAATCAGACCCCAACTTTAGCTCCATTACTTTCCAGTTATGATCTGACTACACTCCATAAGAGGTCACATTCATATGACATTTGAGTAGCCAATCAAATCGTCGGTTTCAATAGGCTTGGTCTCGAGTTTTGAAAAGGATGCCTAACACGGTTTTATAAGGAGAAATTTCTTTGGACCACAAACGAGCACTGGATTACTCACATCTATTTTTAGAGAGGTCATATGAACGTGACCTCTTACCGAGTGTAGTCAGATCCTAACAGCGGAAAGTAATGGAGCTAAAGTTGGTGGCTGATTTATATGAGATTGGTGTTATGGGTAAGTATATTTGACTTGCTGGTCAATGTTTACACTTATACAAGTCTTTAGGTAGTACAGACCTATACAACTGATCCACTACTAACACACTGGCAGCAAACGTTTAAAGCACCTAATATTCTTACTTAAATGCCCTACTGATTTCAACACAGCAAGAGCTAGAAAATGTAATAGCACCCTAATAGTTCACTGTATGAGCTCATCTTTAAACAGGTTCCAACAAGTCTCTTGCCCAGAGCACGTGGGCTACCAGTGAAAAATCTATGCGGCAAACAAAATATTAAATTCAATTGCCAGAATTGCTAGCCTGGCTCCTTTGATATCCGGTTTAAGTAGCCATCCAATTATTCTCAAGTCAGTACAAAGATTATACTGATTGATTTGAGAGTTAGTTTACTTCCACAGTTCCAGCACACATTCAATTGTACATATACAGTTAATTGACAAAGTTCAGCTGATGTTATAGCATCACATCACGACACAGAATCATAGGCAACGAGGTTTACATTGAATACCGATAGCAACTGGTTTTTAGGTTCAAATTACTGACAAAAAACAATGTGTATATGATTTAAATCATGAAAAACTCCGCAGAAATAATTCATATATATGTTTGTATTTATCTATTCGTACAAATCCCCCCACCTCACCTTACTCATACATACAAGAGTCATTCTAGCAGTATCTGAGCACTCCAACAATTTACCTTTCCAGATTTTACCAATACATGTAATAATAGTTATTTTATACTTACAGTTCATATCTTGCTGCATCAGTCTTGTCCCAAAAACAAATATGTCAAGGAATTCAAATTGAGTCTCTAGTGTGTGTTAAGACTTAACCAATAAACTAGACTTTTCTTGAAAACAACTGAGCACAAACTATGAGTGGATGAGTATGTGTGGTTTTACATATCATACAAATGGATAACTGAGTACACAAAGGGTTAAACAATTCAATCAAAACCTGGTAGGTGAATTCTAACATAAAAAACGAACAAATCTACAGTGCACAGGAACATGCCGTTAGAAAGTTGGCATTTTTCTACTTCTGAAAACTGCTTATACACTCCGTGATTTCATGTTGATCAATGCCATGCATAACAAAATCTAACATGAATTGTGATAACTAAATATTTCAATGTATGGACAATTTACAAAGCTTAAAACACACACATAAAACATTGATTGCAAGCATATCAATATACATGTACATTACAGACTTGGCACATACGCTATATTATATTAGTTATTTACATACCCAGTTATCGGTCAATGTTAGTGACAGTTCAATGACATTCACAGGTCATGGAACCCCCCGCCCCAGCTGCATTGGGACGCATGCTTGGACAGAGAAAGAGTTATAATTTGAACCCTTCAAACGGTTGATAGGGCACAAATAAGACCAAATACCCAAACTTTACCAAACAACCTCAGCAATTAGACAACAAGATACAAGACGAAATTTTTAAAACATCTAGCATGAATCACTATCTCTTTAACAACAGATTTTGAGGTGTCTATCAGTGGGTTAGGATGTCCAATCTGTGAGTACCAAACCTTTCACTTCCCATGGTGTATCCCACATTGTTCAGTACGAGCTGACTCAAAGAACTGCTTCTATCGTAGTTTCAAAATCATATTTTTACAATAAAAGATAAAAAATAAATTAACAACAGGTTTAAAACGTTTCATCTACTATGGAATTAAATGCCTAATGAATTAAATAATAAATAGGCAAAGACAAGTAACAGTAGATTTAGTTGATTCAGATTCATTGACATTTCATATATACGATATCGTTATGTACAGAGTCATAAATACAACTACAAGAACTATCATTGAAGACGAAAAGCACTTGTAAGTTAAGGACAAACATCCAGAATAGTGAAAACATTCACATTTCAAACACAGCACATGTTAGTACTAAATAAAACAACTGAACACGTACTTTGCAACAGTGCTGAATGTTTTACACTACCAATAACTTGACTAGCCTTTCATTTATCATTGCAAAGAAAACGGATGGGCTCAAAATTCACAGAAAAACTAAAACTTGATGTTGGCTATAAAAACACACTAGGAAATTCAGGAAATAGTTTTACTACAAAGTTTGACACAATTGACCCAAATTTAAGTTTGATATTTTCCCATGTATTAGATGTTTTAGATTTGCAATGTCATGCAGTAAGTGTGGTTATAATAGCACGGGAAACACAGGCTGATTGACTGCAACTGATTTTTTTTATAGGTTTTTATAGATAGAATTTCTTTGTAAATACATGTAGGTGAAACTTAATTCTACCTAAAATATCCCGACACTGATTGCATGTGAAACTTACGATAGTCCCCATATGTACTTGCTATCAACATGTGCAGTAATTCAAACAAAACAAAATAACAACAAAATAAAACAACTGAACACCTGAGCATAATGATTTTATGAAACTAGAAAGTATGGCATGTTAGTACAGAAAGTCTGACTTTGCCCATACCGTAAAACAGTCTAGTCATTTCCATTGCCATAGCAATCACAATGAATATTTGGGGGGGAAAAAAACAATAAAAAAACAAAAACAAATGTATAAAGTTTCAGAATAGTTGATGTGAATTTGTATGTTCCAGAAGATTAATAGAGTTAACACAAGAAGGGAACTAAATGGACAAAATGAACATAATTTAAAGTATTGCATTGACTTTAAACAAACATACTTAAGTCAGCTAACAAAATTACCATACAATCAACAATGGACAAGCCTCTTAATATCAAACAGGTAGTGCAAGAACAAAATGAATTGCAAGAAATTGTATCTGTAATAATATTACTAATCGAAAATGATTCTGAAATATATTCAACTTTAGCAACAAAAAGCTACAAACATTACTAGGACATTAGAGAACATCAGAATACGAATACACAGGTTCCTTATTTGAAGTAAACTAATACAGGTATGTACATGAAGTTGATCTCATCCCAAAAAGGCTAGCCCTGATTGGTGCTACCACAAAGTGTGCAAGCTACAGTGAATACTCAAAACATCTGCGGAGACATAAAAAATGAAACAAATAATCAGTGAGTTTGAATTTACCAGAGTCATCAGATGTCCATTGCTTACTCTTTGGGTTCAGGCTAAACTTGACAGTGTAAACTTATTCAATGGCGTACACTGAGGGTATTATTCGAACTCATTTTATGTCTCTGCAGGTGTTTGATTTTTAGATGTTTAGAAGTTTTACTGTATACTGTGTAAGTGAATGGTATCAGCACATTATCAACCGTTACTTGAACTGTTTTACTCTATAATACTAATACAAACAAACACAACCAAAGTTCTACGCTTAACAGGTACATGTTACCGTTAAATCAGTACCGGTACATTTCAAGGGGATCTAACTTTCATGGTATTTGTAAGTTGGTTGAACCCTGGTTTTTGAAATTTCAACTTAATATGAAATCAAATCCGCTTTAATAGTTCTTGTGTAATAGTGCTTGATGAAATCCATAAAAGTGAAAGGATCAACAGTTTACATGTACCATAAACAAGGGACATGATTGTCTAGTGACGGTTCTATTGACTTTTATGTTCTGTTGTCTTAATAGATATTATATCTTAAAGTTCAATCTGAATATAGACGTCCTTTATAGTGAATCAGTTGTATAATCAAGTGCTCCTAAGGTTTGAACTTTACAGTTATTCAGGACACAATGGTGTTTTTTTGTAAGCCATCTTTTCATCACATCTAACTTTGAGCAGGATTTTCATTAGTTACTTTCATACAGGGGTGTTTGGATCATCTTTCCCATTTGGGTCTTCGTCGAAGGGTTTCTCTTCTATATTCGGCATCGGGGTTGTTGCCCCTGACGATGGGGTCGCCATTGACGTATCATGACGTTGCCATAGGGATCGGGCACGAATATCGTCTAAGTTTTCGTACGGGAAGCTACGAGTTCTACGAGTCCTTAGATCATGCATAAACAAAGCACTGAAACTCATATCTGTAGTCATGAGTTCTATCTGGCCCTCATCATACTGTCTCTGGGATACTGAGGTGGGATGATGTAAGGAGGTTGGTGGTTGGACTAGGGATCCGGGGGCTTGTAGGGAGCGGGTCTGTTGATGCATTGATGTACTGGGGCTGTACATGCTGGTCATAGTGCCACCAGATCCTGACAATGGTCCTTCTGTCTGTGACACAGCACCTCGTAACTTGGCAGCCATACCTAACATACAGGACAAACATGTGAGACTTTTACTTATGCATATTATACATGTTAATATTATCATGTAATCTTGTAAAAGGACCATTATACATCTAGTTCACCCTTTAAAGGTTGTGAATCTAATCGCTATCCTATCACATGTTGCTTAATCCAAGGTAGTTGTTTCATTTGTAACAATAAAAAATTGCACAAAAAAAACCCACCTCAGACTCAAAATTAGAATCACAACCTTTATTCCCAAGGAAAAACAGTTGATGAATGACCAATCCTGACATCCATTGCAAATCACCAACCTCTGCATCAAATAAGTTTCTGATATGTTCATAATCTTCACCTTCATTAAACTCCAGAAACAAATTCACTGCGCCATGTGGCTTCTATTGTATCTGTTGAGAGTCCAACATACAACAACTAACTATAGATTATTTTATTTTTATCTCTTAGTACATGGACTACCATACTCTAACATTCACTTATGATTTATAACTCTTGTTACCGTAACAACCAGGAATAAAACCAATAAATTCACATCTTTCATCATGACCTTCATGCGACCTTGACACATTCAATGTCAGAGTGTGTGTTTTGCTTGTTGCTATGTATTTAGATCTACCTTTTAAGAGAAAATTGTCCATTCAGCATATTTTATCTTAAATGATATATAAAACATTCCTAAACTCATCTCTAATGGGCTTGGACAAGGAACAATCCCTAACTTAACCTGTACTGTATGGTTATATACGTACATTGTACATGAAAAATCAAAATTGATCAGAAATACAAATGTCAGGATAAAACTAAGGCAAAACAAAGCTCAATTATCTGAAATCATATGAAGTGCATTGATGAGATCAGGACTGGATGTTATCATTATTTATTCTGGCTTAAGTTTAATCCAAAATATTTCATTCAAAATTATCCATATTTCAGACAAATTTATAAGGAATGTTAAAAGCAGAATTTATAGTTTATCCAGATGTATTTGTAAGAACTACACAGCAAATCATTTGAAATTTGGTCAGGAATTATTAGGACTAACACTGAGTGTAAATCCTTGATTATAAAAACCCAGCCGGTCCTATATACTATACTGTAGTCTGTGAACCAGTTAAGATAGAGCCAGCTGTGATATATACCTGATTGGAAGGGTGTAGACATGTTAACTGAGGGAGACAACATTGCACTCTGTCCGGTCACACTGGACACCAGGCTCGCGTACTGTAACACAAACAACAAACAAACACATGAGTAATATCAACATCGTCATGTATTCTCTTACAGCCTTTTAAGTTTTATGTGTATAAAACATAATATGACAAGCATAAAGTGAAATAATTTATGTTCGTAGAGTTATGCCTACCATCCCCCTCCAACACCCAAACACACACCTATCCAGGACACATAAATTCAAAGATTCCCGAAAGATTACTTAATATCTATGCAACATACATGGAAATTAAGACACAATATTATGAACGATTATGATTTTGATGTAATTAATTATAAGAATTACACTCTTCACAGTTCATTTCTTTGATAAAGTAATACTAATATTAACAGATGTCCAGGTTACTTACACCCATTCCAATGCCTGTGGCTCCACTAGGAATCATACTCTGGTAAGGGACACCATCTAAGTCTGGCTGCATAGAACTCAGACCTACGACATCCCGTTGAACTAGAAAACGAACCAGGAATACACAATACAGTCACAGAATCGATATACATGTATCATTGTCTTTCATAAAGCTATGTACTTGTATATTCATTAATGAACATTAGATGAAATGGGAATAAGGCTGCAGATGAAATGGGACAAAAACTTAGATGAAATGGGAATAAGTCTGTAGACGAAATGGGACAAAAACTGTAGATGAAATGGGAATAAGGCTGCAGATGAAATGGGACAAAAACTGCAGATGAAATGGGAATAAGGCTGTAGACGAAATGGGACAAAAACTGTCGATGAAATGGGAATAAGGTTGTAGACATAATAGGACAAAAACTGCAGATGAAATGGGAATAAGGCTGCAGATGAAATGGGACAAAAACTGTAGATGAAATGGGAATAAGGCTGTAGACAAAATGGGACAAAAACTGTAGATGAAATGGGAATAAGGTTGTAGACGTAATGGGACAAAAACTGTAGATGAAATGGGAATAAGGCTGTAGATGAAATGGGAATAAGGCTGCAGATGAAATGGGACAAAAACTGTAGATAAAATGGGAATAAGGCTGTAGGCAAAAACTGTAGATGAAATTGGAATAAGGTTGTAGATGAAATGGGACAAAAACTGTAGATAAAATGGGAATAAGGCTATAGACGAAAAGGGACAAAAACTGTAGATGAAATGGGAATAAGGTTGTAGACGTAATGGGACAAAAACTGCAGATGAAATGGGAATAAGGTTGTAGACGAAATGGGACAAAAACTGTAGATGAAATGGGAATAAGGCTGTAGACAAAATGCGACAAACACTGTAGACGAAATGGGAAAAAATCTGTAGACAAAATGGGATTAGACAAATTGAGAGGCTACTGAATAAAGTAGACTTACGGCCTTTATCATCTTAACATAATTAGCAGTTGATACGGGCTGAGTAATTAAATATTAATATCATAAATGACATTACATAGTTAGAGCACTGGGAAATAGTCCTCTTTTTGGACATTGGTTAATTCCATAATAGTTTTTCTAAACATCCAAACCCATGTGGGTGTCTCATTTAAACTTTATATCATTCAAAACAATTATGAAAACATTTTTATACCACTAATATAAATCAATCTAGTTGGCATCAACATTAACATCCAATAAGCTGTTTTATCACATAAGTAACCTTGTTTTCAATGTAATGTAACCATTTTGAACATCTTTATATTACACTAGCCTAATATAACCAGAGACGCTACCTGCGAGAAACCCGTGGGAAGCGTTTCTAGCGGAGGATCTGTACACTTTGGAAAGTCAGCTCATAAAAAGAATCTTACATTTGTTGTAATATTAATAAAAACCTATGAAACACATGCCGGAAACGTTTCAGATCTCACCAAAAGCTTACTTCATAACATATCCTTAACCCGTTTCCAAAAAGAATATATTGAATGAATTGTGCATGTAAGATCCAATATAATTATATGATGATGAATGTATCCATAAGCAGGTTAATATCACTACTATTTACCATATTCTTTGATATTGTTAAATTTACCATATTCTTTGATATTGATAATTTACCATATTCTTTGATATTGTTAAATTTACCATATTCTTTGATATTGTTAAATTTACCATTTTCTTTGATATT
>ENA-OREC01001849-OREC01001849.1-marine-metagenome-genome-assembly--contig:-NODE-1849-length-11179-cov-14.512971_pt1 | contig 11179 bp, 4 predicted proteins | sample MGYA00248626_ERZ508543 | MGnify/ENA primary metagenome ERZ508543 (study PRJEB26211, sample SAMN05518279) | marine metagenome | isolation source: Puget Sound, Washington, USA | host: Bankia setacea... | reverse complement strand
TGAAGTACATCAAGCTATAGGTGTTGTATAACCCAAATAGTTGCATGTGTGTGTGTTGCTTTACTGTGTGTTTACTGTGTGTTTACTGTATTACTAGTCTAATACAATGGAAGTCATTTGGCTACAATACAAAAAGCTAGTGTCTGTGATTCTACTTGTATATCTACTCTAGTTTTGTGTGAGCGTTTATATGTTTATGTGTTTTGTACAAGACATCATTCTTTGTTAATTGTATCATGCGTATGTATTCTGGCGGGAGGCCGCTTATCAACAAATAAATACATCAAACCGTATTAGGCATACACCAAAAGTTAAAACTGCATGCAAAACAAGTGTGTGTTGTTCAAGCATTCGAATGGTGTAACGGGTGCACAGATTATTTCCCCCAAAAAGGTCATGAACGGTCGATCGGTTAATTAATGTAAAACGGAACCGCATTTTAAAAAAGTGTTGGTCTTTTGTTAACAGAGTCAGGAGCTGAATGTGGGACGTAACAGCAGAACTATTGTTACCCGTATTTATAAATCAGCTGACTGGCTTTCTAAACACTAATCCCCATTAGACATGTTAGACGCTTTCGGGGTTTTGATGAAGAAGACATGAGAAGAAATTAAAGCTCCAATAAAAGAAACGTGTGATAAGAGTTATCCGGGGCGTTCATCGATGCATATAGGCCTACTGCAGATCATTATTCAATTAGTACTAAACAGATACACGTGATTGTATATTTATTAAGTCAAGCGTTGGAAAATCACGACATGAACACCCTTGTATAAATTGAAGTGTGTATAAATATACTAGCTGTAGCTTTGTATTTTCGATCTTAGTTAAGCCTTATAAATCTAGATTCTATACTCAAACTGTTTCACATTGAAAGAAGATTTCCCCAAGTTACATTATTGTGTTCACCTTTTCATAACTTTAATCATTACTCATCCTCATAATCTGTAGCAGAAGACGCATTCTTTCTTCAATAGATGATGTTCAGCTATTTACAAAGTTGGTTAAGCTAATCGATTAACAAGCGATTCATTTGTTGCTAAGGTGAGGAGTCAAGCATGGCGTTATAAACAAGATGGCGGACGCCAGTGACAGGTGCGCTCTTGTTCGAAACGGATAACTGATAATTTTCTTTAGTGGATGTTTACCACAGATAACATGAACGGTTGTGTAATTTATTTGATCAGTGCAGCGAAACTGTCATTTGTTTAAGGATTTACACACAACAAAAGGTAAGAGAATAAATAGAACCGTGCCAATTGTGTCGAGTTTGAAACGTAACGTGAAATCAAAGGCTGCGACATGTTAATGGACTAAAACTTAAAACTTGTTCTAAAGTTTTGAGTTGTTGATTTGCTCACATGGATGACACATTGAACACTATGGGATTTGTCGATTGTAATAAATGACACTAGTTTAATGTATATTGCTTGTTTTCTTCATTTATTTAATTCTCAGTTTTGACTTTCATGACACTTAATCATGATTTAATGTGATGAGAACAATTATAAAATGCAAGTTGAAGGTCTGCATGTTATACATGTGGACTTATCATTTGTCTATAATGTGTTTGTTTGACATAAAGCCAAAAAACAACAGATACCATTCTTGTCACAAATGTGATTGTTTTACACAGAACCTGTTGTACGCTTGCCTTCAAATTGTTTTATTAAAAAAGTAGTTGAATCATAAGGAGTGAAAGATGAACAAACTTATAATCATTTGTAATATGTTTGAAAACAATTGTCTTCAAGATCTTTGATTCATGGAGGACTAGTAAAATATATCAGTGCAATACACCTGTGACATTATATTCTAATACATATTTATATTTTTCTTCTCAAGGAGCAAGCATGGGGTCTGACCTGTATTTTTTCGAGCAGTGTGAAACTCGAAAAATTCCACGCAGGTATAGAAAATTGCCTGAGGAGTTGCCGGAAAGTCTGCGATTTGCACACCTGAACCCAAAGGTTGCAGCCCTTCTCGCTAGCAAAGATAGGGGGCAACGTGTGGACAGTGAAGACCCCTTTGGAGATGGAATGGGAAAGAAGAGTTTACTACCAGAAATCAATGCAGCTTTTCAGAATGTTCGAAATCAGTTTGATAGTAATTTATCAAACGATGAAGACTCACAAAGATATTTGTTTGAGGAAGCCAAACTATCCGCCACTGCCATTTTACATCAATTAGCTCAAATTATTTACAGATATGAGGATTTAGACAAACTTATACCAAAAAGTTTAGAATACCATTTAATGTCTGGATATAATGAATTTACAACAGACATTGTGGTGGTGCCTAGAGAGTGGCAAACACAAGACATGAAAGATCAGTACATAGCAAGACTTCAGCAACAAGAAAATCTAATAAGTGAGGAGGAATTTTCTGATAATGAGTATATGACTGGTCGGTCAAAGTCCTACGTTGGAACTGACCGATCAGGAAGTGGATTAAAAACTGTGATGACAAAAAGGAGTCGGCCAAAGTTAGGGGCTATAGATGCGAGTGATGAAAGTGATTATCTCCAAAAATCAGAATCCAGACAAGGAAGGAGAACTGATAGCAGAATGTCTACAACTTCATTTTTCAGACAGCACCTAGGGGTTGATGCCATGAGTCGCGTTGGAAGTAGAAGAAAAGGGTCAAGTATGTTTCTTTTCTGTCCTAATATATATATTTTAACTCCAATATAACCTAGAGTATTTAAAAGTAATTTCACCGTCTGAATTAATTCTAAGTCCACAGATCGGTGTTGTGTTTTCATACAGTTAATATCACTATTTACAATAACTTTCAATTTTATTTTTTCATTTATTAGACACTTTGCTTACTTTGCAGCCCTTGTAGTACTTAGATTGTTTGTTTTATTTTCCATTAAGCATGAATTTATCAAATGTAGTCTTTCAAAGCAGTCCTTAGTTTGTGTTTAGATTTTGAGTCATTTTTATATACAAGTTTATGAAACTCCTATTTTATTTAAAGATCAGTTATTTTAATATATTGACACATGTAGTTTTCCATATTTTGTTTATTTCATTGTTGGTTTTTCTACACACTAGAACTGAGTTTATATGGTAAACCAACTAGAATAAGTAAGTTAACTGCGCAAGCCTTGAACAATGTAGTTAATGCTTCAACACTTGAAGTTGCACAATGCCGTGGTTGTTGTTGCTGCCACAGTTTACATCAATCCTCATTGTTGTCATCAGCATTTTCTGCAGTATCAATACCACAAGCTTCGCGAAGAACACTCATTCAAATTCAATTCACATGCAGCTCATTAAAAAAATCAGAACTACAGATATGTTAACTTGTTAAAACTCAAAATGTACATTTAACTAGTCTGATAATCATTCATCATAATTTTCTGACAAAAAGAAGTAACATAAAAACAAACATCTCACAATATCATAAACATTGATCAGATGTTAATGTTATATGTAATTAACAGTTTGTTTATCATCTATGTATCCTAACTGGCTAGGTAGAAACAAATCTGATTTCAATGCATTAATTAAATTTAAAAAAATGCTGATCATGAATTTGCAATTTGAGTTGCACTTGGGTGTGTTTAGGGTAAGTCTAAGTCTCACTTTAGAATAATGTACTAAGTTGTCATTCATTATCCAACGATCTATTGACTACACAGCAGTTAATGCCTTTATGTAATAAATCAATTGACACAGTACAGGTAACTTAAACCAACTGTCAAACCTATTGTGATATATATAGCAGGTCTTGCCAAAATCATGTTATCTAATTATCAAGGTATCAGAGTCATATATAATTCATGCTAGGTATTCTTTTCATTACAGACCTGCTGGTTAATAAATTCATCTTTTTCCCCCAGACCTGCTGATTAATTAATTCATCTTTTTTTCCTCCACCTTTTACCATTGAATAAACATGTACCAACCAAATATTCATAAAACGCTTTCCATTCAATCATGAAAGAGTATCATGGTATGCTGTGGAAGCCTAAGTGAGGCAGTTTGAACTTTTGTGTGATACTAACTGAAGTCATCAACCGATTAATGAGCACTTGATTAAATCTTCATAAATTTCTCTCTTGAATAGATTAAAGCAAGTAACCCAAAAATCACAATATTTAGTTGATCAATAAATAGGCTTAAGTATAGCCACATTATTGCCCCTTTGCTCCCTGTAAAATCAATACTGAACTTAAAATTAGCTTTCGTTGAAGTCTGTTTAAACTATTTCAACACAATACAGTAGACTATTGGTATAAACTCACTTCTGAAACATGTAAAACTTGTAACAAAACAGTTCAGTTTAAGCATGCTCTATGGTAAAACAAGTACTTAAAATCAAATTTACAAACTTGTTATTGTTACAGTTATTATTTAAGGTGTAATTCACACAACTAAACGTATTACATTGTACATTCAGATTCTCCTATATAAAAAAACAGCTTTTGAAATTACCAACTCATGATTTATTTTTTTAATTTACAGTCAAAAGTTAGCTCAAAACAGTAAGTTTAAAATTTAACTTGACACACTTCATTATATTCTTTGAGGATATCTTTTGGAAACTCTAATATACAACTGCTTTCACATGTCCTACACACGGTCACAAAGTACCTTTTTCTTCAATTCAATGTTCGACAATTTACAGCTAAGCACTTACAGATCAATTGACTTATCTCTGATTTACAACTGAGATCAGTTCGGTACGCTCATACTATTAAAACAATGCTTTAGATCGTGTGTTATCAGTCAAGTACATAGTTAAACACTCAATGACAGCAAACATTTCCCCATTTCTTTCTTTATGCTACACTTAAAAGGATCATTATGTGAGATATTTATGGTTGTTATGTTTTCCTACCATGGTAGCTGTATAAAGCAAAGATTTGGAGTAAGTTAAGGTTCATGTAGTAATCAAACCAGACTACATACAATTATACCTGTATAGAAAGACCACTGCGCTTACCGTTTAAAGGTGGTCATATAATTAAGGTGCTTTGAATACATGTACTGATTTATACAATATTTGACAATTCCGAGCTTCTATTTAACACTAGAGTTTACACACTCGTGCCTGATAATTATACAGTTAGAGTTATCACACCGTGTGTCATCGCATTTCCAAGGTTTGCGTTTGGGTTCAATGCAATAATAATAGCACATAGGGACCATAAATCCCTTTAGAGCAAGCCCCGTATTTCAAGCAGCTGCGTCTTGAGTGACCGCAATTCGACTGTATATTATACATTATGAAAAATATGTTTTGAAAATACCCCATGACTTATCTGGCATATTGGACTTTGAGAAAGAAGAAAAACTATAGAGAATTTAATCCAAATATCAAGTTCAAGGCTAATTTCAATCATAGACGTCAACCTACAAGTATACTCACTAGCACAGGTTTTAGGTTTGTTCTATTTATTTAGCTTTGAAAATATAATCAAGGTGACTTTACGAAGCAGGCCATTGCTAAGCCTTGTGCTTGTGTCTACCGGTTTGTTTTTAAATATACAATGATTGTTACCTTTGAATCTATAAAGCTGACACCATGTAACATAAAAGCTTGCTTCACGAACATAATGTAATAGAGAGGCAGTTAGAACACTTTAACGTTAACCCCTCGAGATTCAAGGCAGAACGGGTCAATGGTATCTAAGATAATTAGTGTCAAGAATAGAATAATCCCTACTACTATAACTCTATTACAATATCAACATATAGATTTAGATAATGAACACCTTCATACAGTACAAGATTATCCCATGTATGCTATATTTGATTAGCTGTATTTTCTCTGGTATAAGCAAATAGAAAATTATTGATTTCATAGAACAGAAGTGTATTGTTGGATAGATAATATTTTGATATCATGAACAAGGCCTGGATTTAATAAGATATGCTACACTTATAATGACCTTTCTTGATTTCTTATTAATAGTCTGACAGAGAGTTATAAAGTACAGGGTTATCTTCCGATGATTTTGTCAAACATATTGATCACTCAATCGTGTACCGTATATAATGTAGAACAAGCTTAGAGTTTTTTACAGCAATTTGCAGTTTGGAAAAGTTATGAGCGAAATTGAAATGGGCTCATGTTTTGCTGAATTTAGGAAATTTAAAAGATTTCTAAAATAAAGTCTTATCTGCTTGATCAGCTGGTTCTCTAGTGGTTTTGTTACAACCCAATAAATTATGATAAAATACTTTCTTAGACATCAAATTTCCTTACCTTTTTCAAAAAGTTTTACAGTCCAAAGAACAACAAGTGGTATGTGCTATACAGGGGCATGTTTTAATTGGACTATCTATCAACCTTAGGTCTCCCTTTCTTTTTCGACTATAAGCATGCCTTTATCCTACAAGCATGGCTTTATACAAGTTCTCCAAAGTGTTATCGTAAAAATTGGATTGAACTTTCCTATCAATCAATCCATTTTGTTACAACAACAAGTCCTAAGCAAACACTTCATTCCCTTAACATCAGTCTCGATATGTTTGAACACAGATTACACGGCCACACTGTATTGCTCAGGCACCCATATAAACATGCCTAGAGAAGAATGTTCCTTTGAAAAAAACAAATCAACTAAATGCTCGAAAAAAAAGCATTACTCGAGCCTTTTCAAAAGTTAAGGTATTCTGCACATAAAATGGTTCTATAACTTTCTTGTAATTAGTCATCATATGTTAGCCAATTAGATCCAAATTATGAACAATAAAGTAAACAAAATGTAACAAGTGTTCTGATTGGTTAAAAGTTGCAGAAATCACAGGCAAAACTTATTGTCAGTATTGTTTTTTATTTAAATCTTAAATTTTATGATTAGACCATTAAGTAAAAGGACAAAAACTAAAATAAACTAAGTGTTTTGGATTATAGTCACAGACGGACCATTTTCACTTGAACATATTCAACTATGTCAAACTAAAGATTTGCTGTGACCATTTATAGAGGACTAGGAATACCATTTATTTTATATTATCAGTATAATTCAGCTTAACCTTATTTAAAGTCCTCACAAACTTATTAGCGCATAGCTAATCTACTTGCCACGCTATATATGATTTAATACTTAATCTTTCTACTAAATTTAGGTAACAAAATATCACCCAATAAGTAAACCACCATGTATTCCAAAGTGTTAGAACAAGTTTTATAAGACGATATATGTATTTCAATAACTACTTGTAAAAGGGTATTGTAGTGTGCTCATGGTAGACTAAGTATAAAGTTTATGTAAGGTTAATCTATGCACATCGTTCAAGCAAAACAAACAAACAAACAATCACACAAATACCAAGCAACTCCTAGTCATTACAATGGCAAAAGATTAATGCGTCAAAGAAAAAGATCTACGAAAATATTACATGTATGTGTATTCAACATAACAAATTATTTATTTCCCTCGTAAGACCTCTGTGCTATTTTGACAATAATCCTAGGTGAACCTTTTGTTCTTGGATACGGTATCCTCTTCTACCATTGGTCAGTTTATCATACTTCAGTGATCCGCAGGCTGTCTGGTTGGCGCAGTGTTAATGCACTCGCCTCTCACCGCTGTGACCCAGGTTCGATACCCGGCGTTGGCATGTGAGATGGTCATGTGGTCACCAAGTCAGACAGGTGGGTTTCCACAGGGCACTCCGGTTTCCTCCCACACAAAGACCATCCGAACGTAAACATCGGTGCCAACTAGCATGATTAATATAAGTTGTATAACTTGTTGCGTAATCATTGTAAAACAAATAAAGTTTAAAATATAATTAAGATAAGAAAATAATGTAATGGATAAGATCTGGTATAGAAATCCTTCGAAGATGGAGGTCATTGGCCGTTGTGGCAGGGATGAAAAAACCGAATGACCACGCAGAACCAACAAAAGTTGAACGCTACAAATTTAAAAAATAAAGATTCTCTTCTACCATTGGTCAGTTTATCATACTTCAGTGAAATATAAGTGATAAGACACTTTAATGAAACAACCTACGTCAATAACAAAATATAATTTCCTAAAAAAAACAGAATAAATAAACAATCCAAACCTAGTTATTTGATTATGATTGCATAAGTTAAATTGTCAACAAAAAACCCGAGATCTCTATCATCATTATAGAATACTTAATAGAATATGGCATAATGTACAGTGTATTTAAATTAAACAAGTGTGACTATTGCTTTTATTTGAAAACATTCATTCAAGTTAGAACAAAAACCAAATGTTCCCAACACTTACATGATAATGAGTTTAACTTTGACAGTACAAAATACATTTTATTTTTTCCAGGTTTGATTTTGTGTGATGTGTGTGTTATTATTTCTTGCTATGTTGTTGTTGTTGTTGTGAAGCAGATTTTTTAGTTTGTGTATCTTGTTTGTGCAGGTATAGGCTCGCACAGAAGTTGTAAGTGTTATATTTTCATCATTTCGCGATACAACATACAATACTCAAGAGCTTTATATGTCGCTTCATGTATAATGACTTCACAACTAATTGTTGACAGTGAAAATGTAACTGAAAGCTGTTTTACGTTTAGAAATGAGGCTGTCAGAAAAAAATTCATTTTGACAGTTGTAGCGTTTAATCATTGTTTAGACTGAAGGTTATGTATGATGAGCTGTTACCACCAGGGCCCATATTCTTTAACTAAACCAATAGTTTGACTGACAAGAGACTCCTGAAATATAATATATAGTCATTCTAGGTTTTTGAAATATGTAGTTATTTGACGAACACTATTAAAACGTGCATAGGTGAAATAGCTGTTCTTACTTTGTGACCATATACCCGGGTAGTTCTAAACAAATCTTGATATCTTACATATGACACTTAATTGAATTGCCAAATCTTTCTACATTAATGAAACATCTTTCAGTTGTATTTTCTCTTTGTCAAACGCTGAATGTTCTGCTATATGTGGTAATAAGTGCTTAAAATAATCCAGAAATTTGAACAAACAGAATAGATGATTGTTCAGTCTTTAAGTTAATTGTCAAGGGTTGAAAGGAAAACTGTTGTAAATACATATGAAATAAGAGAGCAATTATGACAGTTTTCCATTGAACTCTTGGAATGTTTGTATGCTGTAACATCCTGCTTCTGTGTATATGTATGGTTGTACAGATGTCCTAGTATAGATGTGGTATAACTTTATTGAACTGTCACAGATAATGCACACTATACAGCTAATGAGATAATGACATGCGCAGGTGACAGTTTAATGGAATAAATTTGTGACAGTTTAATATAATGTATAATGTAACAACAACTGAAGGCATTTCATCTATACAGGATTCCATAACCTTCTATTTGTCTCAACATACTACAGTTATCTTATTAAATATTTCTAGATTTTTATTACAAAAGTTGAGGAAGATAAGATACTTCTTTTATATAGATGAGCTGTTCAATATTTTTTCTGATTTTGTATAAAAACATAACGCTGTTTTCTTTCTTTTCTTACTTAATGTCTTCTCTTGTTTAAAAGTTAAACTATAAATGTTCACCATGTTTTTTTGGTATAACTGGTATAAATATGGTTAATTGATCAACTTTAAGTTTTGAACCTCAATTTACTTGCTGGCATTTTTATAAGATTTGCTCTCATTCTCTCTCTTCTGTTTTTTTCTGTTTTACATAGACAATGTTCATGGTAAGTGAGTGGTAGCCATGTAGTGCTCTCCACATCATAGTTGCCTTTTTATTTTCAAGTTTTGATTGCTTTTTTTGCTCACATGGGGCTCAATGTATGTTCAATTAGTAAAGAAAAGATCGGCTGTTTCACTGTGCCTTAAATTGTCTTGCATGTATGGTAGAACTCAAATTGTACAATAACTAGGAAGAAAGATTTATAACAGGAAACACTTGATCAGTTAAGAGTTCCATACACCTATTTCTATGTTGTCACACCCGTATTTTAGAGGAAATTCAACAGGTTCTAAGTTTGGTGCAATTTTATCGTTTATGTAAATTTGAACAATTTTAGATCATCCAATTAATATACTGGTAGGTGTATTGTTTAATGAACTATTATAACTCAGTACTCGTACATTGAGCCCCTGGTTATTCATCATACAAACTCACCATTTTATTTTGTCCGCATATGCATGTATATAACAACAATCATACATGTGTTTATACATACGTGTGTTAAAAGTGTGGTCCACGTAGATTTTTGCCACGTACACCATTTTTGAGAATTCACCTGTGTGATCATTACCTCCATATTATCATACATTATACAGCTTATATACAGTTTTAAGTCCCTTGTATTCAATTATTATGTTACCGTATGACAGTTATACTTTTCCATTTTTAGAGTATCTTTGATTATTATATTTTCAAGAAAAGTGTACACATATTTAAACATTTGTTTCTGTTATTCAATCAATACTCGGTTTCTTATATTATTAATTTTTATCATAAATACCAGGTAGGTCAAATTTGGTAATAGGACAGAGGTTAAAATCTTTAGATGTGAAACAAAATAACACCACCAACTTATCGCAATGTCCATGGTATCCCACAAAATGACACGTATTGTAAGCAAAACAATTCTTGCATTTAAAAACTGTTTTAATATTGAAATTATTTCACAAGTCTATTTTTTACTTTAAGGTTACTATAAACAATCTAAATAAGCTTCTTAAGACTTAATTGACCATATAAATGTAGGTTAAAAGAAAGCATGTTTTATCACACTTTTCAAAACAAACTCAAGTAGATGTTTTAGTAAGACAGATTGTTAAAGTATAAATGAATCAGTGAGTAATTTCACTATTTTTCTTAACCCATTCAGCTCTTTGGATAGGCTAGGACTTCCAACACATATTGAACATCACAACTTATTAATCTGCCATAAGTAAATGCTTCATTTTGTGGTTTTTTTTGCAGTTAACTGATGTATTGGTTAAGATCTTATTTCATGTATCATGTTTTCAGATTTCACCTTTTGTCACATCACAAATGTATTGTTCATGTGCTTGTATTATTGTAGTACCAATTTGTTCTTCACCGGCGAAAGAGTGTCCAACAAAGTCATTGAGAAAGAGTGTCCAACAAAGTCATTGAGAAAGAGTGTCCAACAAAGTCATTCAGAAAGAGTACCCAACAAAGTCATTGAGAAAGAGTGTCCATCAAAGTCATTGAGAAAGAGTGTCCATCAAAGTCATTGAGAAAGAGTGTCCA
>ENA-OREC01001848-OREC01001848.1-marine-metagenome-genome-assembly--contig:-NODE-1848-length-11180-cov-15.353778_pt1 | contig 11180 bp, 4 predicted proteins | sample MGYA00248626_ERZ508543 | MGnify/ENA primary metagenome ERZ508543 (study PRJEB26211, sample SAMN05518279) | marine metagenome | isolation source: Puget Sound, Washington, USA | host: Bankia setacea... | reverse complement strand
ATTGTTGTGCCCTGCTAAGAGTTGTGCAAGATGTATTGGGTCATTGTTGTGCCCTGCTAAGAGTTGTGCAAGATGTATTGGGTCATTGTTGTGCCCTGCTAAGAGTTGTGCAAGATGTATTGGGTCATCGTAACATCAGTTGTTTCTACGTTTCTTTGTGTGTTTTTTCAGGGGCATGAATGAATTGAAGAATCTACAATATTTACCACGATCCTCAGAGCCCAGGGAAATTATGGTAGAAGACAGGACTCGCTGCCATGCAGACCATGTAGGCCATGGCTTTGACAGGCACACTACAGCTGCAGTTGGACTGTTGAAAGCTGTGAATTGTAATGAAAAGTAAGACAAACACAAGTATAGTAGTATAATAAACTATTGGGCATAGGTCAGATAAGTTATGGTTCTTACAAGGTTTCAGAATGTATCCAAACTGTATAGCCTAACAATGCCACTTTTACTTATGAAGAATTTAATAATTGTGATGTGATTCTTGATTTATGATATTGACTACTTTTGTTCAGATCAACATTCACACTTAGAATGTATTACTGCATGTATTGTGAGTACACTTAAAACAACAGTAAATAAATAAGCGCCATTTGATCCCTAGCAATCTTAATCTAATAGTGCAACCGTTATTGACAAATGTAACAAGATTAAATATGCATTATAAAGAAAACAAAAAAGAAAATTTGAGATAAAACAGTAACAGTGTACTTGAAATGTATGATAGATGGAAGTGAAATATTTTATGGTTTCAACTATTGAAATTGTGGTTTTTTTCCTTTACAGGCCTATTGAGCAGCGTATTGTGAAAGATGTGATATGTTTCCATCCAGGAGATTTTATGTTGTTGGTTGATAAACTTCAGTTAGATCTACACGAACCACCAGTCTCACAGGTATGTAGTGTTTGACTACATATGTATTGTTATTGCACTTTTAATGCGAGGTATTTCCTCCTGAACAGATGTAAAAGATACTGATGAAACTTTACACAGTTGCAGTATATGACCTTAGAATGTGCATGAAGAAGGATACTTCTGGTTCGAAATATTTAAAGGGGGATAATTCAATAGAGTTGATTAGTAGTGGGAGATTGGGGGTTTCCTTTGTGATTTGACTCACAGTTCTAGTTGATCTTTAATTTGGTTGGTAGAAAGGCAAGGTAGTGGTATGTTTTATGAAAGGAATTCTGACACAGGTTGGGTGTTACTGGTAAATGTATAAGATACTTAGATGTTAAAAGCTTGGTAACTATATGGACTTTAAGGTACATTTGTCAGTTTAAATGTCACTCTTTGTGTCTATCTGTTGCTTCAATTAGTGTTAAATAAAAACAGGCTGTCGGGTCTCAGGTCAACTTTTAACATATTATTCAGAGTATTGGAAAGTTGATTGCTAATAACTATTTGTAGCAGAAGAAGTGCAAGTGCATGAGCAAAGCAGCTAGAATTACTGTTAAAAAGCTGTGTTAGTGGTCCCTCCCATTGGAAATTAATCAATGTTTTAAACTAATCATGTCATGATTATAATTCATATCTAACTGAAGATCATTGGATGAAGAAATATCATTGTTTATAAATCTATTTTTAGTGCGTTACATGGCTAGAAGATGCCAAGCTGAACTATCTGCGTCGAGAAGGAATACGATATGCCAAAATTCAGCTAAAAGATAATGACATCTACTTCATACCTCGTAACGTTATTCACCAATTCAAAACTGTCTCAGCTGTCAGTAGTGTAGCCTGGCATGTGCGCCTTAAAAACTATTATCCTGAATTGGCAAATAACACTGAACTGCAGGAAGATTTTAAGAGATTGGAGGTGGAAATGATTGAAAGTCGAAAACGTGAGATAGAGGAACACAAAAAACGCGAGATTGAAAAACGTGAAGCAGCATTACTGGCTAAGGAGAAAAAGCATGAAAAAATGATGGCACTGAAGGCTAAACATGAGGAGGAATTGCCAATGAAGAAAGGTAAACTAGAGAAAACACCGCAGAAACAACCAGGTGACCATAATAGTCTTAATGCAATAAAGTCACCCAAACATGAACAACATGAAGAGAAAACTGATGACAATGCTGAGTCAGGAAAGTGTGTTGTTCCAAAGGCAAAAGATGAAGAAAGAGAGAAACATATGACAGGTGAAGAAAAGACTTCAGAAAACAAAATTGGGAGTGAGGTGAACAATGAAAAGTTGTCAGATTCCAAAGAATGCGGGAGAGTGAAATCTATTCAAGTGTTAGGTACCTGTGTGACAGGAGAGGATTTGAATGATCCAATTTCTAGAGGGCTAGTGACACCTGAGAAAGAGGACAAGGTAACGAGAGATGAAAAAACACTTGAGAATATGGGAGTCATGAAACAAAAGAAGCATCAAGTTGAAGAATTGTCTGAAAAGAAAGACAGACCGGGTAAAAGTGGTGATGCTCATAATGTGGTAGAAACTGAAGATTCTGGTACAGTGGAGAAAGTTGACAAGCCAGCAGCGGACAAAGAAATGCTTGTGACAATGGAAGCTAGAAATGACTCTGTTACTACAATGGATGAGGTCGAGGATGAAATGGCAGCTGATAAAAGTGAATCTCTCAAGAAAGACACAGGGAAAATTGATGAAATAATTCCTGGAATAGTAGAAAGCAAAATGGACACTGATGAAGTAGTAGAAGAGACTGCAGTGGTTAAATCTGAAGAGATAATGGAGACAAACAGTTCAGTAAATGATACGGACATTCAGAAAACTGGACAGAGTACAAATCCAATTCAGGGGAATAGCAAAGACACTAGTGAGAAAACAGAAACAGATGTGAAGAACAGTATTACAACTAGTGAGGCTGACGCAAAGGAAGATGGTATTATGACAAAAGATGAACAAGATAAAGACTGTAGTAGTAGTGACAAAACAACTTCTGTGCCTGATTCAGAACCATCCAATTAGCAAAAGCTTGAGACACTGTTGATTAATCCGTGGAAAGAAGTGTACAAATGTAGAAATACAGTACTGGCATGCAAGTAGTGACCACACTCACAAGTTTAGACCATTATTTGCCCTGTATTTATTCAATGGATCGCTTTAATCACTCAAAACTCTAGACAATATGGATATAAGTTAGCATGTCAGGGCTCATTACATTCAAGCACTATGGTAGGGCAGTAGAAGCAGGCCGAAACACTTTTGAGTCAAGAAGATCGTAGCCCGACATAGAATTGTAATTAATATAAGTGTTGAAAGAATTACTTATGCCATATTGAATAGCCAATTCATGAGACCCTTGCAAATAAGGATCACAATAAAATGTCTGTTTAAGAACATGTTTAGGATTCTTAATGTTTCTCCACTTTTATATATACATGTACATAACTGTCTGGATAACTGTTGATATAAATAACATGCATCTCAATGCTTTCTAGAATGGTTCTGTTACAAATGTTATTGATTTAGTTTGGAAGGCAAACAAATATGGGATAAAAATGTTAACATTCTTCTAATTCTTGATCATTATTTATGAAACAATTTTGACTAATTTATTTAGATCATCCTTTAAAATACATACATACATGTACATTTGTATTTGATTATTTTATTGCATTTATCATTGAAACATTGTATTAGAACATTTGTTCATGTTCTTGAATAATGTTGTGTTTGTATATTTATTTTTAAATGGTTTAATTATTTGCAGAGTTTTGTACCAAAGTTATTGCAACTTGTGCTATTTCATTTCTGTCATTGTGTTTGTGTCTGAAAAGTATATCTATTCTTGAATTTTACATGCCATTTATCCTGAACTCTCAGTGAATGAAAACTAGGTTTGGTGAACATTTGATCATAGTAAAATGCGATGATTATCATTTATCTTGTACTTCTATTGCTTTCCTACAACTGGTTTAACTTCATGTTTGATAGACTTGCTGTTGTAAAGGTTTTCACTGTTTGGTCCTTGAATTATTAGTAAGAAAGGGGGTTCATGTATTTAGGAAGTATTTGTGGAATCCTTTTCAATCTCGACCAGTGCAAGAAGCTAATATTCTATAAACTACTGCTTTTGCTTACTTTGATACCTGATTTCTGTTGCAAAGATACAATTGTTTGCTTTTCTGTATGCAGTTCACTAGACCACTTCTCATTGTGTATTGTGCGTTCAACTAAGTAACAGATGGTAAAGAGAATACTAATCTCCAGGGTTAATGTAGAAGGGTTCTAAGTGCAATTGCAGAGAAACAGATATGCTGCTTTTTGGGGTATTTACCCAATTATTTTTCTGGAATACCCAATTATTTTTTCAAACAATGGGTATCAAAAAGCAAATGAATTATTGAATACCCAATTAAAATAGTTGATGTCACATAGAAAATATAGGAGAAAAGTTATATTACGTTATATACCCCATATGAATTTAAACAATACCCAATTAAAATCTGCAAATACCCAATAAGTTTAAATTTCAAAGGTAAATACCCAATTCCACAAAAAGCTTATCTGTTCCTCTGCTATTGAAAGAAGAAGCAGATAGGACCCGTTGACACTCACCTACTGATATGCTGTTATACTTAAATTAAAGATATTGTAAAACAAGTATAAATTGATTGTCAAGAGCTACACTAACAGATCAGAGGACATTATATTACATGACTTACTGTAGCTTTCTTTGATTGTAGCAAATATTGACATGTCACTTTTACATCCAATAAACACCAACCATAATAAAAGCTGATTAAACATTTTCGATGAAACTTCATTTTTGTACTTAACCTTTGCTTCAGAATAGACACATAGCTATAAAACTAAGCTGTTATATTCAGTTACCAAATGTTGAAATCCAATCATTCAGGCAAGGGCAGTTGGAAACAAGTTTTGATCCAGATCTCTGAACACTAGTAGTGTCTTACTTTTTTAAGGTATTGTATTTTCCATTATATTGTTGCGTTTTATTTCTGTAGAATTTGGCGGATACGTCTTGTTATAGTTCTAGTAACAAGCCATGCCTGTTATTACTCAATACTTTTAATAGTTTGTCTTATTATTAGTACACATGTTATGGTGAGTATGGAACTTGGATGTAGATCCTGTGTTAGTAGTGTTTAAACATTTACAGATCTTTTCTGGAAAATATCAACCGTAAGATTATACGTTTTTGAAGATATGATTTGATGTAACGTTTAACTCACATATATTGTTCATGACAAGAATTGAAATATTTACAAGGTTGTTCAATAGTGACCTGCCAAAATAAGGTAAAACTAATACATTATTGTAAGGCAGCTTTGGCTGGACATCATGTTTTGTATTTGCATTACTATTTACTTAAGAACTTCTGGTATACTCTTTAGGAGATCAAATAACTGTTTATTTCTTGGTGCATCCAATGTTAGAGCTTGTTATTTTTAATGCATTGACATAGTTTATGGATATTTCTACTTATTTTAAGGGACATATGTGTAAATACCTTGGTTGCTTTGTGAGTCCCAAACTGTGTGTTACTATTTACTTACTTTTTATATGATCATGTTTTTTACTTTGTTTATCTGTTTATTTTGTTCTCAATGTAAATCAGCTAAGTACAGTTAATGACAATTTATACAAATATGGAACAAGACATTCATCATGTAGTTGTTTTCAAACAAGTTTGTAGATCTGTATGACATTGGACTATTTACCTTGCACAATCAGATCTACATTTTGGTCGAGTCTTAAAAAATGATATTACATGTTCATTATACATGGTTTAGTTCTTGCAGATGAATACAGAATTGTGCAGAACTATTGTCCTTCAATATACACTTCAAAGATGCTAGTACATTTTAACCAAACTCTTAAAGTCGTCTGTCTGTACATTAATATACATCTTTGTGTAAATGTTTACAAAATGTTAAAATTGTTGTGAGAATGTTAGTTGTTGTTTTCATCCAATTTGTTATTATTGAATGTTTCCTTTAATTACAAAGCAAACTATTTCCTGTCAATAATTGAAAGATGCAAACTGAACCATCTACACTAAAGTTTTGGTATTAAGACCAGTCTGCTATTAACACAATCTATCCGACACAGCCAGTTTCAATGTGGAAGGTATGTTTCACTATGAGTGTCGAAATGGTGGTTACGTCAGCAGAACTTCATTGATTCACCATTGCATCATTGTGTTTAACTGTGTAGCCTTCTTATGGACAGCAACGTATAAAGAGTCTTTGTATCGTTAGTCAAGACTATATGTCATATGCACTTGAATTCTTGAAAATATTTTATCACAATTTAATTCAACAAGTTATAAAATAATTTTATATGCAATAAAACTTGTTCTGAATCGTTGATTCATTGTCGTAGAATCATTCATATTTCATAGCTCTATTGCTGTTAGCCACAGTTTGTATATTTTACTGTAAAGATGTGCATCAGAACGTGCTGAATGTGTATTCTATGTTTGTTGTATGTTTCAAGTATCACTACCATTGTGAGCAGTAGAGTCTCATGTCACTCTAGATCATTCACTCGCTAATTTCAGACCTGGGCTGGATTTCATAATCATTTAATCTGGCTTAAGTTTAATCCAAAATATTTCCAGCAAAATTATACATGTTTCAGATAATATAATCAGGAATGTTCAAAGCAGAATCTATAATTTATCTATGACTCTACATGAACATCAGTTGTATTTGTAAGAACAACACAGCGAATCATTTAAAATCTGATCAGCAATTATTAGGATTAACACTGAGGATAAATCCGTGATTATGAAATCCAGCCCTGTACATATATCTAGTTAAGGCTATGCTGTAACACATAGTCCATTCCATCTAGGTATGGCCATTTATGGACCACCAAGCCTTTAGCATTAACAATAGACCAGTTAATCCAAAACATTCTTGTACACGTTTGATATACTGCAAGACAATGTGAGAGATTGTATTGAATTGTTGATAAATGTCATCATTGGGCAGCCCGTGAAAGTGGTACCATGCTCTTATCATACTTAACAGGACCATAATTACAATCAGACTCTAGTTCAAATACAGTTAATAACATTTGATTGAGGCTACTTTTCATATTTGTAAAAACACATCAACATACTATTGAAAGGCAATGAAAACAAATAGCTAGACAAAATGGATATACACATCTAAATGTTTAGTAAACTCAGCAACATATTTAAATGTGTTATAGGGCCATATTTGTTCTGTCTTTTAGCTGTAAACTCTGTAGAAGAATGACTGTTACTGTAGAATAAAAGTGAAATGTGAATAGCATTGTGTTCTTTATTTTGGATACTTTAGCTTGCAAGCAATATGTATATACGCTCTCCAATGAGTCCACACATTTTTATTCCCAAACAACATATTGCAGGGAAATCCTATGTAGCACTTAGGACCAATATAGTCTCATGACAGCTCCGTAGGTACTAGACAGAGGAGCCAATCATCAGATACACCTCTGAGCTATGAGTTGTTATGTTCTGTAGGCTATTTGGCTAAGGGTATTTCATAATCATGAATAACTAATGAGGCAGGTTCATTGGTTCTGCAAGGAATCCCATTTGGAAATGAAGCCATTGAAATTTTGTTAATTATGAAAACGATTTTTTTTGGAGTATTTTCCCATGGTACATATGAAGTGTAACAGAAGTAAAGCGGTTAACGATGAGGAGCCAATAGAGCACTTTGTTACTGAAACTTTGATTTGTGGGTAAGGAAACAAAACTGTACTGTTTTTATTTGTCAGTTTTGTTTGGATATCATTCTCTACCATGTTTACATCAACCACATACAGGTCTTGCTATTCAAAGCTAGATATTGAAGAAACAGAAGAAAGTAACAACTGAATTGTCAAAAAGTTGTATTTACTATATATACAATAACAGGTACCGGTAATAACTCAAAATATACAATAATTTGCTAACAAGAAGACAGTTTGTCAGCTGCTCAAAAGAAATATAGACATGCATTATATGGCTAAAAAGTGTCCCTAGATACTAAATTAATTTGAGATAGTATTTTAAAAATCCTGAACATGTTATTTCATTTATAAGGAACAAAAAAATACTTATTTCCTTCTGACGAAACCCCTTAACATTTTGGGCTATGGATTTTCGTACATTACAAGCAAGCATATAATTAGCAGATTTTAGTTATTCAGTAATAGTTTTTCAGAATGCTACAGTTATGCACTTTCCAGCAACTGTAGAATTATGTTTATACAAATACATATTAGTGTTATTACATTTAGTTAAACAGTTATTTTGAGATCAAAGCATAACTAGATGTACTTATAACAAATATAGAACAAGTATAGCACATTACGTTCCAAATTATACACATTTTACAAAGTGAATAAATCCATCATTATGCACAAGTCATGATATAAGCAGCCTCAGTAATTCAATGACATACAGTACAACATTTGATCAACATTTTGTAGAAACACATCTCTAAATATAAGTTCTAGGATAAGGGTCAAACAAAAATGTAGCTCTGAATGAATGCATTGACTATTTGTCAGGTGAAGAATTAATCTTTAACACACCAGACTGACAACAACAAAAAAAACTCGATCAGCTTTCTAATAATGTTAAAACTGTTAATTTTTATTTTTCTCTTGCCAAGGTCATCTTGAAATCATTGATTCGTGGCACTAAACATGTGTTCACAAGACAATGAAAGTGATGGTACGTGAAATATGTATACATTTTATTAAGGGGTGGAAAAGTAATGTCCAACATTTCAGATTTTGTAGACTAACTGGACAATACAGACAACACTGCATCTATACACATAGCACTAACTCTTTAGTCTCCTATTGCTTCATTGCAGCCAAATTCAGTTTGGTCAGTGAATGTCCAGCCAAGTAATTACTGTCAGACATCAGAAAGTCTGACCCAAATGATTTGTGAAGCTTCTTTGGATTGTTCACACCTACAGGCATGTGCTGGTCACTATTTAATACATACAACACAGAAAAAGTGTTAATTTGGTTCCTTCATGAAGAACTGCCTGTGAATTTAAGCACTTTTTTGCCTTCTGGTGATGTCAAGCCCATCAGCACTTGTCGCAAGTGGCGTAAGCTGTCTGTCTGAGGACTCTGGAAATATCATAGAAACCATACATAAGACAGTCAGTAAGGCATGGCACCACAGAATGACACAACTTGTCAACCGTTTTGTCAATATATATATAACTATGACAATCATTTTTAGTTTTACAACTCAGTGAACTTTGGTTCATTTGTTAAACATCATTTTAGTACCCTTTTAAAAAAAATAACGAGAAGCCACAAGGCCTGTGCTGTGATGGCTTGCTTTGTTTTCATAGATATATCTGTTTCGAAAATTTGGTTAAAATTGGACAAAAAGTTCTGAACATACATATGGCTAATTTGATCATTAATCATAGCAGTGAGTCTTTGTTCATATATAATGTAGTACCACTAACACATTTTAACTACATTTATAATGCATCAACACAAAGTGCTTAGGAACCCTTCTGCAACATTTTCAAATTAAAGTGCCCAGTGTTTTTTTTATTCTAGAGTAAATTCTGAAGCACCAAGTGAAAAGTAGTTTAGAATTTACTGAAAATAATGCAGATATTGAAGGTCAGTGTGCAAGTTTCATTGTATTTGGTCAAATAGTTTTGATGCCAACAACAATATTTTTAATAAGTTGCTTTAACTTGTTTTGTATAATGGAATCATTGTAAAGTAAATAAAGATTGAACTTCAATTGAACTTTATATTAGTAAAATAATTAAAGACAGACAATGTGAACTGTTTTTCCCCAATACCATAACTTTCTTTCTTAATCATACACAGTTTTACAGACAAAATCATACTTAAATCTCTGGAGCATCCATTATATCAGCTTATAAAAAGGCGTGCATTAAAAAAGAGTGAACTGTTCACATAGTTACAAAAGACATTTTATGGAATATTATATAACAAATACCTTTTTCATCTGGTGCAAGAAATTGTCATCTGTTTCAACTGAATTACTCAGCAGTTTTGCAACAATGATCCAAGCCTGACATTTCTCAATCATTGTTTGCCCACTGTTGAGGGAGGTGGCTGTTTTGTCTTGACCATGGCAGGTAAGAGACGTGTTTAATGGAGAGATGGAATCACCGGATTGTTTGGCTTTATCACCTGACAGCTGTATCCATGGACACCAATAACGATGCTCTATCACCGGGTCTAAACTATCTTTTTCCTGCAACATTAAACAAGGTTTTCAGTAGAGAATAGTGCTTAACTAACTAACCATGTGATCATGAATATGTTTTATGTATTATAGTTTCAACTGCTTGAAATGAATAGCTGTTTTAGTAAGAAAAAACATCTGTACACAAAGCCCAATAACGTGGTCTTGATCTTTGATTTGCTAAGCTTAAATCACCTTGGGTTGATCTACAACACACTTCTCAAATTAAAACAGAAGGTTCAAGCAATTTCGACAAGTCAATCAAAAAACATGTTTTGTGTTTAAAGACCTCCAAGTTTAAGCTGCTGATCTAAGAACCAGTTGTGTTTGCTGGTATATAAGTTTGGTAGTGTCTGTAACTTACCAGCTTTAATTTCTTGGTCCTTGGCTCCTCACTTTCATGTTGATCTTCTCTAGTTTGGCTATGTTCTGATTGCACATTACTGGGTGGATCACCTTGTCCATTTTCTACACACTTGGTACTAGTTAATGAGTCTATATTGCAGTTGTGTTTATTATTTGCCAGTTTTAAATCTTCATCATGGACAGGTTCATCTACAGGCTTTTGTTTGTAATTCCATAGACCAATTTTTCTTCTGCAGTATAAACACTGAAGCACATCTAATTGGCTTTCACTGAAAAGAAGGAAAATTGTGTTTAGTTATTTAAGCCTCTAAAACATGTACATCAATATTTATGACATAGACAAATGATAAATCAGCCTTCTAGTGAGATATCTCTACTAATTGTGTAACCAGTTGTGTTGTAAACATTACGTTACATCAAGCCTATAATTAGGACATAAACAAATACCCTACAAATATCAAGTAACACAGTTTTCACTACATTGTACTACTAGACTAGGATATGAAACGTAGATGCTGTTATAATGTACTGCTGTATTAATGTACTGCGGTAATAATGTACTGCTGTAATAATGTACTGCTGTAATAATGTACTGCTGTAATAATGTACTGCTGTAATAATGTACT
>ENA-OREC01001847-OREC01001847.1-marine-metagenome-genome-assembly--contig:-NODE-1847-length-11181-cov-11.616805_pt1 | contig 11181 bp, 3 predicted proteins | sample MGYA00248626_ERZ508543 | MGnify/ENA primary metagenome ERZ508543 (study PRJEB26211, sample SAMN05518279) | marine metagenome | isolation source: Puget Sound, Washington, USA | host: Bankia setacea... | reverse complement strand
TGTAGAGTTGTTGCAATAAGTGTTGTTATCAGCTATAATTGTAGAGTTGTTGCAATAAACGTATGATGTATTAACTACTAGGTCGATTAGCCGAACTATGACTTTGAGTCTTCTGGAATAATCAACATTATATAGGCAGTTTATGTATCTTGTAATTGTGTAGCTCTGTTTGATGACTTATTGTTTGTTTTTTATTTTCTGCTAGTTGAATTAAAAACCCATATCGACTACAAGATATATACTTATTTCTGTATAAGTCTAGATACATGTATACATAACAGCTACACGAAGAAACATGTCTTTAAGGTGACACGAGTGGGGACAAATGTGAAAGAGTAACGTTTATATAATTTAACCACATTCCTTTGCGTCTAATGAATTATTTGAAAAGAAAATATTTGTGTCAGACCGTCAACTACTATGTATCACAACGTGTTTAAATAGCGTTTGGTAGGATGTAGAAAATGCGTTGCTGATTGGCTTTTTTCAAACTTTGTCTCCTATTTTTTATACATCTAACACGATTTTAAATGGGTGAAAAATCGACAAACGAATAACGTATAGCGCCCCCTGTTGGTTATATCTTATTAATGATGTCTCCCTTCTTCGAAAACGCCCGTCGCCAATAGGAAAGCGATACGAACTCCATTTACCACTTATTAATACATCCCCGTACAAACAATACCATTGCGTTTGAGCATAGACCATGTAATTAAATGAAATTGACCAGAAACTAATTTTAGCTAAAGTTTACGGTTAGATGAAAAGATGTTAGAACGTAAAAGCTGAACACCAGTGTACTGTTAGCATGTTTAAAGCTCGACCTTCAAAGCCTAAATGTAGCTATTTATAGTTCACTTAATAGCTTGATATTTGTCTGACATACTGATGTAACGGTGTTTTAATTGACTACCAAAAGACAGCAGTTAAGCCACAACTTAATAATAAATGTGTGTGTTGTATGGCCAACCGTAACAGCGCCGTTGAAATTAAATGCAATTGCTTATCCTATAAACCTACGCGGAACGCTACTGGATATAGATTGTCATGAATTAAGAATCATGATGTATTAAAAAAAGAAAGTTTAAACACGTGTTACACTGGGATTTTTATGTTAAACTTTGGTATTTGTCAATTACAAGACCCCGTCGAGAAATATATTTCCTAAATCTTCAGAGAAATGATAACTATAACGCATTCAATAGACCTGATTCATTCGATTCAACACGGACAACATGGACTTTATGTTACAACTTAAACGATAGATGCCCAATAGGTGTTCGGTATTCGATCTATTTTAGCCACTCTTCAGTATCGAATTGGTTTAACGGACTTTAGCTTTCATACTGCGTTTATCAACTCACACTTAATTTAATGTGACAAAACAGCTAACATAAAACGTACGCATACAAATTCGATTATGAAAACCTTATACTTTGGTAAGGAGATTCGTCGGCTTATCCTCGCTAGGGAGTTATAAAGAGATGTTAGTTTTTGAATTACAAGACGTTAGAATCTCACTTATATCTTTGTTATTTTTCATTTATACCTCATGAATATAGATAACTCATGTCATTATTTATTTATCTGGTGATCAGAGACTGACGGTGTTAGTATTGTTGATGCTCGTGGCAGTAATAACAAAGTAGTGCCGGTACAATATAACAGGTGGTTATTTAACATAAACACCAGCTTATGGTGATACATCACTATGACAGTTAACCCCAAGAAATGTTAGAATCTCTCCACCTTGTAACAGCATTTATTAGGATTACCAGCACCGACTAGGCTTGCCATGAGTTTCTAAACAGCGGGCAACACACACTCTACAGAGCACTCCGCCACGATTAACCACACAGACCAGTGTTAAGCAAAAGTCAAAGTTCACTCTAAAAGATTATTTTCAACACTCCCAAGGTTGACAAACACATTAACATTCCAAACGGCTTAGCCAATACCTTGATACTCAACAACAGAAGCAAGAATTGGCGGAGTTGTAACATAGAAATAGAAAAAGAAGCGTGATTGCATGTTAGACGCACGTTCTTGTGAACTATGAATATCCAGTATCAGATGGTTGTGTCTGTAAACATAAGCTTTAACTCATTACCCAAAATCAGGGATATTAACACTGAATATTCCAAATGTTAATCTAGTCTACTGATAATAAACGAAGAATTTGGAAAAAGAATCCGAACAATCTAAAAACGTAAACAAAACCTATTGTGAATATGTTATGTCTATCTGTTTGTACATCTAGAAACATTGAAACAATATCCACTTTTTTCTATTTTTCTTTTAGATATATCACGAAAGGAAGATGAATATATATCAAGATTGGATAGTACAGAAGACACATACGATGAGATAGACGGGGATTCTATCAGTACAGTAAATGAAAGGAAATTCTTCTTGCCTCTGATTACACCATTTGATACTCGCATACCACACCATCCAACAAAAGACCAAATCAACGATACCCGAAATAAAGACAATGGAACACGCAAGCGAGGAGAAGAAGACGGGGATATTGTTCTTACAAAAAGACTCGGGCATGACACCGTACCATCTAGGAGGGTGTCTAGAACAATCAACTTTGCTTCAAGTGTATCACCACCATTATCTGATACGTTGGAGACAATTCACAAAAACGTGTTCAATTCAACTCCATACTATTGTTCACCAAACAACTTCTTATCATTATCCCCAGTGTTGGCATTCCCATTTAGACATAATGAACTTGCATCGCCAGACGCACCCCTGCATACTGGTCAAGCTGTATCTACGACCACGTTGCATCCACTAAACTTACAAACAACATCAAGAAATAGTTCGAAACATACAAACTCTGAAGTAAATAGTCGACGAGATCGAATAAGTCCACACGGCATTCAAGCACCACCAATCGAATATCAACAGTACAACCCAAACAATGTAATACTCGGCGAATGTGTAACTAAGCAATTACAAATGTGTGCTGAACAGTCAAACGACATTGTTAGAAACTCTGTGAATGTAATAAATCGCAACACTTTAGAAGCTAGTAACTCACCATCACAAGTAAAATCGACAACTAGTTCTTTTATTTTACCTTCTCAACTCGCTGCAAGAGAACAACAATTTCCTCATCATGAACCAAAGCCTGCCGAAAGCTCAAAAGAGAAGACCTCATGTCCAACGATTTGGCGACCTATTCCGCAAATGGCGACACCCGTGAGTCCATCCGTTGAGCAGCCTTACCCAACCACCCCGACATCTCCCTACGGGTTTCTTACTGACCAGAGCCGAATGATGACCACCATGTCAGACATAAGAACTACAGGGCCAGTAAACCAAGCCTCAATTTTACAGGTGTGTGTGATAGCCTTCTTGAATGATATCGTACTACTCGACTTATCTCATAACCTAAATGTATTCTCTCAATTTGGAAACTCATGAAGCATTTAGTACGTACCAAGTATTCATTTGTTACAATCATATCTTATTCTAAAGGTCATTTGTATTGCTGATTTATATTTAGGAATATATGTCTCACTTTTTTGGACCCATTCCTAGCTTTGAGTCATCATTTGCAAACAACACAAACCATTTTTAAACATATAAGTATACTGTTATGCTATCTAGATTTGTGATATCATTGTTAGCACATTGCATTGCTTGTTTTATAATACCTTAACACACGTGTATTTATCTACCAATTGCAGGGTCCCGTGGTGAAAGGTGTAGAACTTGTAAATGGTGGGTACGGGATAAAGAACCCTATCCTAGCCTACAGTCCTACTGAAGTGAACACCGAACCATTTGGAACAATTGAAGGTACAGTTTATTAATATACAAGCTCAATGTTCTATGCTAGTGGACATTATGATATACTGAACATAAGTTGCATTATATGACGTATCCATACGCGTTAAGTATATAACTGATTTGCATATCAAATTAACGATAATTACTTCTCAAATTATGTGTTACATGCTTTCACACTGAAAAGTATGTCAGATCAGCAACGACATCTGCCTTTAATAAAATTCAAATTGGGTCGAAACACTAATTATACAACGAACATTAGACAGTTAACGTTACATATGCGAAGGTTCGAAGAAAAGGAGACACACTCCAATTTGACATGAAGACGTCGGTACTGGAATAGATCAAAGTAAATTCGTACGCGTGTATTGTTGTGTACATCGACATTGGAAACGTAACTGTAGCATCCCCGTCAACTTGTCTTTGTGATGCAAACACATAACAAATTGTTATTTTATACAGATTGCTTTTTTATACGCAACATAACAAACTATGCACCGTAAACCATTTTTGATACTGTAGTACTTTCTCCCATTAGATGGTGGGTATTCAAAAACTGCTGCATAATGTTCTAACCTTACATGAACTTGTACACATCGCAGGACACCCTTATAGTAGTGCTGACAATGATGTAAGCGAATCTCAACCAGTGTTAATGTAACCTCCCATTGTGTAACTACACATATAACCCTGCAATCAGAAACCAAATATTAGCAGTATACAGATTCTATAGACATTACATTTGTTAATTAGCTATTAAAGCAAGGGTTCAACAGTTCGGTATCAAATTAAAAGTAAAGCGTACAACACAGATGTGCAACGGTGATCAAGAATATGTGAAGAGATTCGGTTGTTCTTTTTCTCTCTTTTTTCTCGCAACTCATCCGCATTTACTTTCACTATCTACATCATTATGAGACAGCAAATTTCTAAGACGTATTGTTCCACCATTCTGGGTTCAATGAATACCTCTATTATCCCATGTTCTCTACCGTATTGTGAAGTGTTTCAATTGTCCCAGTGAGTGCGCCATGGACGGTCCTGTAATTATCTTATTCTCATCTAGATTGTCACAGTTAATGCGTCTAACGGCCTTCTTCTCACGGTGAACTGTTACAGCAGCCTCATATAAACTATTGATTGAGAACAAATCAAATTCCACCAAGTATTATACCACGCAGAGATAAGTGGGTCTAATATGAGTGTATACGTAGTTGCGCATTACGTCTATCACGCCCATCTTTTGTTATACGTGCGTGTTTTATTCACGCTACTTCCACTGTTTCCGCTGCTCAACCGGACGACAATGAGGAATGAATACCGTGTCATTGTGTATCTCGAGAGAATATAAATGTACATCCCGTTATTTAGGAGAATTAGAGATTAGGCAAAGGAAATGAGTCTGCAAAATATAAACACACACACGTCTACTACCGAGCACATGCAAAGCATGCACGTGTTAAACAGCTTCACGTAAATGATCTTTTACTGAAGGAATCAAGTTAATATAAACATATGCGAACTTGCAACCCGATAACCGTAAAGTGTGCGGGGATTGCTAACTCAATAAAAGACATGTACGAAAAATACAATATCAGCCAAAACATACTAACGAATGCTTTAAAAAAATTTTATTTGGGTTAACTAATCAGTAACCATGGTGAAATGACTCATGTTTGAGAATGTTGTATTTTTTTATGTTGTCGTTGTTGTATTTCCAGCAATGTCGGAGTCTGACAAGTTTACCTGCAGTATTTGTAGCAAGGCCTTCCATCTTCAGAGGCTTCTTAACCGTCATCTGAAATGTCATAGTGAGGTGAAACGGTACCTGTGTACATTCTGTGGCAAAGGTTTCAACGATACATTTGATCTCAAACGACACACACGGACACATACTGGTGAGTGAGAACACACAACTTTCTACTCAGTAAGTTTAATAATGAACATTACAACATCAAGGTCAGTTTGACAACTAAACATTTTATTTTCATGTTCTAGAACGAATTAAAACGACGATAGTTTGATCTCAGAGGCAACTTCCAAAAGCTTTCTATGTTGAAACAAAAGCAACACTTAATACTTTATAAGGACATTAGAACACGTTATGATGAAACCAATTATGTTTCATTGATGGCGACAACTGTTAACTCGGACTGTACCATTACTCTTTCAACAGAACCATCAGCGTGTCATCTTCTGGCATATTAGTCAAAGACCGGATATGCCATGATTAACACATTGCCGGTTATCTTAAAGAGCGGAAGTGTGTATAACGATCCCCAAGTTCTGTTCAAATGTTGACAGTTTTGTAGGATTTTAGTAGAACTTCCAATGCCATGTATCGTCTTCTGTGAATACATTGACCTATTTGCAATGTGTGCTAAGTTCCTCACCAAGCCTAAATACAAGCGTTACTGTTTTATAATGTAATACTATACAAGCAGGATGAAATAGCAATTGTTTCAAAACCTTGACATGTCAACTCCTAACGGATATAACCAGTCTGTGTTTTAGATTACAGAGGGCTTTGACATGTAACTGTATCCCTTCATCAGTACAAGTAGTCGGATTAGATAGACATTCGTCTCATGGAAGCAGTGAAATTCAATTTACCTTTTATTACTGTTTATTTCATTCTGTTTCAACCGGTTTAACCCTAGCGCTCCCTTTTAACATAGTGATATTATAATGTAAGATCCTTATTTATTTAGTTTTGCTCTTTCTTTGTCAAACATGTACTCTGTATTTTACACAATGCCATTTTTTTTCTTTGTAGGCGTTCGGCCATACAAATGTGAAGAATGTGGCAAAGCATTTACGCAAAGATGCTCTCTAGAATCACATTGTAAGAAAGTACATGGGTCAGCGTTCATGTTTGGTTACAAGGTATGTATACGTCACCGCCTTAACAATAATGATCAATATTCTTAAACAAATCAAAAACAGCATGTGTTTATTAGATAAGTAAGTACCCATCGGTGAATAGCAAAATATTTTCCTTAAAGATTGACGAATACAACTGGTTATATAATCATCCGGATTGATATGGTTAACCGTTGAATGTTGGTATGGCTAATGATTTCCATGGATAGCTCTGTATTATTTGTAATTACATGTAGAACAAAATAAACACGTGTTGTTTCTTAGAAGGATGTCACTTGTCACAATCAATGAGTGATATGTGTGTTTAAGTAATTGGCTAAAGAAGCTGAACGTTGGTATTGCTTTGACAGTTTGGACTATTTGGGAATTGTCTTAAATGTGCATGAATATGGATACCTCTAAACATTCTATTTACTCACGATTGACCTTGATTTACAGGAGAGGAGGACAAAGTTGTACGTGTGCGAAGATTGTGGACACACTACAAAGGAACCAGGTCAGCATTTCGTACACCTGAAGAGTTACCACCCACAGAGTCCAGTATTACTCAGGTTCTATGATAAAAGGCAGTTCAAGTTCGCAGAAGCCGCTGCAGCTCAAGCCCAGACTGTCTGCTAGGTGAGTACACTATTCAGACTGGTTTACGATATGTTTTACAACACCGTATCCCTTCTATTTAGCAGAGGGTACTAAAGGTCTTGTGTGGGCGTTCGTTCGAAATAATGATATTTATGAACCATTCTGTTGTTTAGACTTTAATTTTGAGATTGTCACTCGAGAGGGATTTCGTCATCAATGTTATTCTATTTCCTAAATTTGTAACACCCCTGTTTTTCTTCGTCCCATCTTTCATTACATCAAGATCACTGTCTGTAATTTCATTGTTATCTGTGATTTAGCAAGTCTTCAAATTCAACCAGAAATATGTACCTTCGGTTTTGTTGCATATCATGTCTAAATATGTCAATGCTGTACTTTAGCAAATGTCTAGGAAGTAATTGGAACCAATTAAAACTAAACATTTAAAATTAATGTTTACGACCATGGTTTTATCTTTCAAGTTACAGTTAACACTTTCCTTGTATATAACTGCAATTCGTCATTGGCTAGACGTTAAACAGTCGTAACAGTAGCGATGTATCGACGTTGGTAACGTTTTATCTACTGCTAGAGAATGAAATTTGAATATATGAACATTTTTACATAAACGTATCATATGACAACAATTTTGCAGATACTTATGAAAGATAGCAACGGCTCGTCATTGCGGTCACTTTTAATATGTCTGCAATCAAACAAAGACACGTGTATCATTTTATATGCTCTTGGGATACATAACGTGCATAAAAACGCCATGAAATAATGCTTTTATAACGACAGTGTGCAAATTAAGCACATGCAAGTGTTATTTTATGCACTGACAGGGCTCTTGATTGGCATAATTTACAATAAAGTAACTTCTATATAACACGTGAACAAAAGATCCTCTCGTGATTAACACCTCTTAAGAACATATGTGTCGGGGTATGAATAACACTACAAAAGCGTAGAGGTATCTTGTTGAAACTGTAGCCGCTAAAGTCAATAACGCCCTGATTTATGGCAGCCATATTTGACACCTGTAACTCGCTGGGAGGTGAGATGTATGTACAAGCTTACTCAGGATGTTGCAATGCCAAATATTGTAACGCTTTAACCACAGCTACATGGATCGTCAGGTCCTCTCAAAAGCTTTGCAATGGCTCTGCTATTTTGGGTATTGGTGTGTTATGTCTTTCAGTCATTCGAACGTAAACACTTCCGATAGCTTCCAATATTGTCTAATTGGCGTAAAATATTCTTAAAACGGTTTAAAAACTGGTTTTAGAAACGTCTCCCCAAGTATTACGGATATCTTTGTGCCGATACGACTGTTGCAATTCAGTTAATTATACGGTGTATGGTTTTCTCAGCATGAAAAATTCGGCGACTACACTATGTCTCTGCTAGGGCCTTTGCAATCAGAAATTAGGCAGCGCCGCATTTATTCTTTAACATGCAATCATACATTCGTTTAACATCATTCGGTTAATCCTATTACATCTTTCATGTCAATCCAAGCTTATCTAATGATTAAGATCTTACTTGATATGCATGTCATGACAACTTACGAACACCTCTTTTATCAAATAAGAGCTCATTTCGAAATATGTAATTCGCGTGTCACTCCATAAATTAAAATACGTGCTAAAGGCTAGTTTTACCCTTTTCTCCGTTAATATAAGAATGTTACTACAGGGTATGTTATCGTAGTGTTTTTTCTATATTGAGTCACTATATAGGATAGCTTATATTAGATGAAGTACGGTTTTAAAATTCCCGTTCGAGGCAGACTTCCATATTTCTAATTATCCTTAGTTTGAGGTTTATCTCGATGACCGAAATTGAAGGAGATATTGTAAAATTGCGGGACGTACGTACTTGTGTTATGAAGTTCGCCTTATTGCAACACACGCCACATTACAGCAATGACTTTATCATCACCGATTTACTGGTATCATTCCTAAACATGTTATTGTCCAAATATATTTTTACATTGAAATAAAACCTTTACACATATTACATATAGGGCACATTGGAAACCGGTACATGCGTCTGTAAGACATAACCTCATACAACTGAGAAGCGTAACGTAACGTCTTCATCTAACGTGATACCTGTATCTCACCACACGAATCAATATTCTCTACAGGTTAACATTAAACGACATATCGCTGGTTCCTGACCTTCAGCTTACGAATCGTCAACTGTTTATATGTCCATGAACTGTTTATCACCAGTCATTAACTATGATTACCAAATCCATGGGTGCTTAAAAGAGTAATGACCTTTCAGATGAAGAATAGCCAATATTACAATCAATCATTCTTACTAGTTGTGTCAGCAGCAAACGGTTCAAAGCTTAAGCACCGTTTATTTTAAGTATTTATAAATAAAACGGTGTCGAAAACAAGAAAACAAACCGAGTATGGCAAAACATGGAGAGAAAACCCCCTCGATAAATTCCGACTCATTCATCCGTAAAATGGAGCAAAATACCGAAGGATCAAAGCATTAACGTACAAAACGGTTGAGTCTTTTCAACTACATTTTACGTTTAGATGTCAACTATGTAAGGCTCGTCTGAAGTCATGGCATATGGTGGCGGTACAGCTTCGTCAACCACCATGTACCTGTCATTATAAAAGCAACCTCTGACACCATGTATTATGTTACTTACTTTCGTGCAAACGGCGAAACCTCTTTGCTAACGTGTTAGATGTTTGAAAGACACCGATCTGTATTTGAAAGCACTCAGCGCACCACCTGGTGAACTACCTAATAATTAAAGTTATTTAGAAATATGATACAAACTGTTTAATGGAGAATGTTGCCTCCATAACTTCACATGTATCATGGACGAGGATAAATTGAAATATTTCAAAAGAAAAACTTCACTTTTGTTCCGAGTATTAGATAACATTGACGGACGTTTTTCTTTTGCATCGTATGATTGAGCATTTTATGGCGTGTATCATTTTTGGTCGTCTAAATCGACATCAGTATTAATGGTATTTATTTTCTACTTACAGATCAATCGATTGGGGATGGTGAGTTGTAGTTCTAAGATACTAAGGATAGCCCTAGTGTTGATAGAATGGAAGGGAAGTGCTAACCGAATACATTGACGCGCCACAATGGCAACACAACAGAGGCTAAAGATTCAAGTCATCACAATGCAAGCAATGACGATAAAACAAAGTATTCAATCAAAACTGACAAAGAATATGGAACATATGTCAACAAAAGTAAATCGTTTGCCAGTATACACAGGTCACACTCTGGGCATCAGTTGATGAGAACCCGAGTATAGTATAGTGACTAGTAGAATGGATACCTGTGTGAAACTTGTGACTACTTGTGTCTGTACAATGTGGATTTGTAACCCTTTATGTCGTTAAATGCATACTATATTTGATTAACTTTGTTCTATGATTCAATTAATGATTGTATTGTTTTGACTTATGCCATTTTAACAGATTATAGTACATATATGTATATGTGTTGAACCATACGTGAAGGACATTCTGCAGTTTGTTGTCATTGTATTAGATGCCGTTATGTGCCAAACTTATAATACATGAATATATTGTTGATTTTCAAATGATTGTAGCTATTAAAACGTTATGTCTCAGCAGTGAGAGTCTGGTTTTATTTTTGTCAAAGTCTCACGTTAGGAACCATCCAAGAAACGCATTCATTTTGATTAGACAAGTTTTCTGAATATTGTTTTTTCTAAAGCTTCAGATTCTCACCTTAACACAGGAAAGCGTTAACACCACAAGTTATTCATATTTTTATAGTTTAATTCAAACATTCACCTAGAACAAAACGCGAATAGGTTAACATATATTAAACAGTTATATAAGTTACTAAACCAAACAACACAAAGCAAAAACAACACAAACAAAA
>ENA-OREC01001846-OREC01001846.1-marine-metagenome-genome-assembly--contig:-NODE-1846-length-11185-cov-11.075981_pt1 | contig 11185 bp, 4 predicted proteins | sample MGYA00248626_ERZ508543 | MGnify/ENA primary metagenome ERZ508543 (study PRJEB26211, sample SAMN05518279) | marine metagenome | isolation source: Puget Sound, Washington, USA | host: Bankia setacea... | reverse complement strand
CACATTTTTCTAAACCGCACTGATGGTCAAATTGTGAACGTTTCTTTGAAATGACGTTGACGTCGTAAACACATTATGACGACGTTCTACGATCAAAATATTCACGGAAAGGTGCTCGCATTTCTTTATTATTTTAAGCAGAGCAGAGAAACTTTATCACAATGTAGATACATATGTTATCTATTGGAACAATAGTGTATAGACCTTTGTCTGGAAAATTGAACTAGAAATGTGTTCGTTATTAACGCTACAGTCCTCACCCGGACCAATTGGTCATTTTCAAGAAGGTAAAGTAGTTAAATGAGGTTACAAAAAAATAAAAAAGAGAAGAGAAATGTGATTCCAGTTTCAATATACGTATATGTATTTGTTTATTAAACATCTTCTACAAAAAAACTATGCATTGAAACAGTGTGTGGTTTTATTCAATCTGAGAAGACATCAGTTAATACAATGAGCGTTGATACATATCTAATGATCTTCAACAATGGCTGAATACGTGGTCTCACAGACTGTCTTGTGCAATTAGTGGCGCCGTGTTTCACTTAGACCACCAGGCTGTATAACAAGAGACATGGCATTGCCGAAAGTGAAATCTGTTCTACGGAGAATGTTATGGGACGTTGCTGGTGCGTCTCTGTTTGTATTCAACTATACAACGCCCGGATGGGCAGACGACATTCGGAAGTACTGGTATCGTCTGCGAAATAGAAATAAACCCATTTTAAGTACTCATTATTTAGAAAGTGTTGACATGGTTTTCAAATAGAGTCCATACATTCAATGAAAAAGAAAATTAAACAAATCGAACTATTAATATATAGGCCACTTATATTTTCCCCCAAATCCTGGGTATCGTCATGAAACAATTTATTGCCGTAAGTCACTTCTATTAGTTATCTATTGCAGGTTCAAAAATAGATGATAGAACATGGCACTTATATAGTCCATATAAGATAAGTTGAGTTAAGGTCAATTTGATTGATAATTGTATTTTTATGATGTCGAGCTCCTCCTTTTAAGTTTTATCTTAAGTTTTTTATAGATATGAAAAAAATGGTATATATAATTTAAATTATGTACATAATTTATACAGGGTATAGGTCGGAAAACTGGAGCAATAAATGTTTTCCAATAACGTCACTCCGATGATGGGTATCAAATCGCCGTCTTAGTTGTTGATGAACGATTTACGACCATCTCTAACTGGTCTAACAATTCAACATCTGAACTTCTTCAAGGTAGCGAAGCCACTATCAACCAGACAACGAGCATGGCATCAAGTACTCAATAGCACATGTCTATGTTTCTTTCTCTTCTTTCACAACGCTGGAGAAAATCCAAATCTCTGGCTTCAGAATCGACGGTATTCGTGAATAATTGAACTTCTTATTTGATGAAAATAAAACCGCCGGGAAAGACGGAACCATGACACATTGCCTTAATTCAATGATTGATAAGGCTATGTAGGTAAACGGAGCTGATGTACTAATCTGTGCGGTACACGCTGATAATTGTCAAGGACATTCATTTTTTTATAAGAAATCTCATAAGTTTATAGATATATCATCGTCTGCCATAACTGTATTGCAAAATTCTCTAGACCATTTCTCTCGTCAAACATCTCTAGACCATTTCTCTCGCAAAATGCTTTGCTTCTTGATCAAGCTAAGTTGTAGTCTGACAATATAATGAACTTATTTTCACTGTGTTCATCACAACTCCCGTCAATATACTGGGAGTCAAATGGTGTGGATTGTTGGGTTCTCTCAAAGTGCCAAGAAAACAAGCTTTCAATATAAACATGAAAATGAATGCGACTTTTTTTCTGTACTAGACCTATAGAGGTTGCCCAGTGACATAATGTTTTAAACGATGTGATTTATAATTAATATGTTGTGAGTTTGATCCCCGTCAATACAGTCATTTAGGTGGGACTATATTTAACAACATTGCCACAGAATAATTCCTTAAGTGTTTAAATTTCAGTATGTAAATCAAGATCTTCATATTAACGAAAAGAAAATCGATATAGCGCTCTAGAACATCAATTACTGGTATTCAAAACCAACTAATGATGGAAAAGTACGTAAGTAATTCGTAGTTTAGTTATCTTTCATTTTAAAATAGTTGTTATCTAACAGGACTACGTGGCTCACTGGTACAGTAGATCTATTTGCCATCCATGATTATTATATTGGTATGATATTTCTAATGGATGGCAAGTAGGTCCCAGGGCCGAGGAGGGGGATAGAGGGAGAGTGGAATCGCAGTGATCCAGGGAAAAGTAGGCGCGGGGACCCAAAACAAAAAGTAATGTAACGGGTGTGTGTGTTTACAGGGGGCGCTTTTAAAGTCTACATCATAATCTAGATCCATAAATATATTTAAAGTAATTACCAGGTATTTAAATGCAATGTATTTAGATCTAAAGAGACAAATACACAAACCGACGGAATCCCTTGTTTAGCAGTCAACATTCAAAAGGGAAAATACTGGCTCTTACTGAAGAATTAAGATAGGAAAATAATTCGCGCATTTGTGACGTCGAGATAAAAACCGATATTATGACGTAACGTCGTTATGTCATTAAGCCTGGTTTTGTCAGATCGCGGCCTATATATATATATGAATGAAACACAAACAAGTTTTTTATTTTTGTACAGATAAATATATATCTGCCTTTTGAATTGATAGCTACATAGCAACAAATTGCACAAGCTGACTATATTACACTGTATAATGATTAGATGGGTAGAAAATAGCATCACTATAGCCTACACTTGGTCAAGCTATCGATGTAATTTAATCCAATAATAGCCCAGCATGCACTAATTTCGCTTTTCTACTGCAAATGTGTGTATTTACTATTTTGTCAAATCAATGTTTTAAAATGGATTATTTGATTAGTTTAGTTCAACGTATAACTAAAGTTTGTATGGAGCCAGCTAATGCCACCGTGTATCTGTCAGGGGCGTAGCTGGGAGTAAAATCGTTGTACGCACATGTGACGAGGCGCAAAGTGCCGAGTGGGGGTAGGTGTGGGAGGTGGAAAAATTTGTACTTTGTGAATACAATCGTGAACTTTATCGTACATCTACACCAAGTTTGTTTTAGTCATACGAATTCAAACCCACTCACATTTTCAGTTGTTATCTGAAGCTCCTCAAGTCAGTTTACCTTCATCGCTCAGCACTGGTAATATGCTTCTTAAACAGTCGACCAAAACAAATGTCCGTTAAAATTTTCGTCCATGTCTTTGTTCAATTTGTGTAATATTCAAATAAATCCGCACATACTTTTATTTCATTTTAATACACGAATTCTCTTATTTCATTCATAACAATGGAATAATATGAGTAGAAGGATGTTAAGGCTAACACTTTTGACCTGCAGAGAAAATCATAAAAGCAATGAATCTAAATGTTGCTTTCTGATGTAATTTGATACGATATTTTGACCTGCAGAGACAATTTTAAAAGCAATGAAGCTAAATGGTGCATTCTGACGCTTTTTGAGACCTATGCTCGGCGACTTTTAGGAGGATCCGCTATTGCAAATATAAACCAGGCATCAGAGACAAGTACGTACATCTATGACGGTGCATGCATGTCGTAAATGGCGTCGCCGCCGCAGTAAGTTTATTTCGTGAATATCATCGCAGAGTCCCTTCAAACACTACGCCAGTTGGGTATACCAGTTTCGTATTTCATGACAGCGTATGTGTCGGTGTGTAAATTCACTCATTAACCTAACCGAGGCCATTTAGTTTTAAAGAATTGAACTGGACACTCACATTGAAGGGGTGTGCACGGGAGGGGAATTCCTCTTCCGCGTGTCGATTTTCTAAACTATTAGTCTAAATGGCAACATTTCAAACAAACTATTAGTTCAATGCTTATCCCATACCCCCATACCCCCCTCCAGATTTTATCGTATTTTTCGACTTTTTCATCTTTTCCATCACCCAAAAATTACCGTGCGTAAGTGCATATGCCTGGCTACGCCCCTGTGACTAGTATATGTATTGTGGTCATCAATATCTGCTGTGTGCCATGTCAGTGTTACAAAAAAGGTTTTACAGGAAAAAGAGATTTAAAACTTTGTGTATTGTATGGCAATATTAAACTGTCATTCGTTAGTATTCATTCAAATACACCAACTATCAACTGTGAAATGAAATATGTTTGATCATCTGTCTAGAGCTGTTATAGTGTCTTCAAGTTGGAATTGCCTCGTAGAAGAACTCCGTGGCTGCAAAGGTCTAAAATTCAAACATTTATTTATCTACTTTTTCTGCAAAGTTTTATATATTTTGTAAAATCCCATGATAATTGAGTTGGAGCTTTGTTAATTGTAAACATTAGCAAACAGATAGTGCTGCAGTTAAGTTTTGAGAGAGCATGTCACTGTGTCGCTTAAGAAGGCTTCATTTAAAGCAGCTGTACATGTACCAAAGGAAACAATATGTAGTTACTGTAGACATGTTGGACAGCTGCATGTATTATCATTACTGCTATAAACATTTTACAAAGAATCTTTTAAACACACCATTTAATAAACAATTTAGAAAAGTATGAGAAAAATATACAACTGTTCAGTTTCGAACCAAGGATTACTTCCATTTTAAGTAAGACACTTATCAACTGTGCAACACTGACCTATTGATCAAACAATTTACAAAAAAAAACCGATTTGATATTTAGTTTATTTGTAAGCCATTGATCACCACGAACATCAGATTTATGAAAATACGAAAGAAAATTAATGAGACCCAGTCAACTAGTATTATTGTAAAATGTATGTTAGAAAAGCATTCTCAGCTCCTCGTCCCATTTTTAAAGAAATAGCCTAGTCATCTTGAATCCAAGCTTTGCCGCAAAGGACCATGCAAGTTAATATGATTGCGTAAAAAAGATTACATATCCTAATTTGCTAGATGTTAATAAAATGTCCTAGCTGCACAGATTTCAGTTTGTGGTCACGTAATTGTTCATCAGTTAAACCATGCATTGCCACTGTATAACTGATTCGATTGGGACACCTCAGATAAATCATAAAAGATTAAGGATTAACAAACCACCAGACTTTTATGTTTCACCATTTTGATGTATTGGTTTTGTTACAGTGCGAAAACTCTTTACCCTAATGAATATTGATGACTTCATGCAATACACCTTTTAATTGTAGGTCATTTTGTTTCTGGGGATTTTTTAACTTATTAAAACCCAGACTGCATAAACACCTTTACATAAGCATGCTCTGGTTAAAAAACAAACATTTTCTACCAAAGCAATTGGCATAAATTATACTGCATTTTTGATAAACTCCACTTTGAACCCAACAACTTGTGATGTTTTACGATACATTAATTAGGTGAAATACGTTACCTTTTTTGTAGAAGTATCATTACGTCAGCTTGCATGACTGGATACAGGTTAACAGACTTTGACATTTCAGCCAGTATCATTCATTACTAAGTATTCTATAAAACTGACATCTTGACCTTCAAACCTGTCTTAATTGCAGCAGCAAAATTGGTCACAGAGCAGGTGTTCCATGTGGCCTAGAAATGACGAACATTTTTTTATCTAGAAACGTTCTCATGGAAACCTCGGATCACAACTTCGTGACAGTTTTATCAAATTTAATTTACTAGATTTTCCCCCAAACTGTTGATAGCCAGGTAGTTTGCGTCATTGCCGTGTTCCCGATGTCACTTTTCTAACTGTGCTTTAAAATCAGGTTACTAGGGTAGTAAAGTAGGCTTGGTTGTATTAACATAGTCAACCTGGTTTATAAGAAACATCTGCATACAAGGAACACTTTAAATCTTTGGAGTAACCAGCAATGAGTGTGTGTATATTTACAAGGCCCCAAAGCATTTATATAGTAGTTGTTTATAGTTATAGTTTCTTCTATGTTAAAAGCTCCCGTATATTCATGTTTAGACCATGATAAAGCCCAGCTGAGAGTTCTACAAGTTTCTAAATTTACTATCTTTTCACATCTTGTCGCTTCTCTGTTGCAATCCTCTTACTTACAGTGTTATGGACACATTTGTCAACTCAGTGTCATATATAATATACCTCTACCCACTTATTTTTCTGTTAAGGCAAGCCATGAATAGTTTTCAATTAGCTATTTAATATTTACAGTAAGAGCAACAAAAAGACATAGCTATGTACAAGTTTGATGTACTCTACTTAATTACTGTGAAATGTCAAATGAATGCACTGTAGATGCTCCGAGACCCTGGTTACATGAAGGGAATCCAGTTTCTTTAATGTGACACCAGAGACGATGCCTGTAAAGGTCAGCACTGATTCTGATGTATGATTTAACGCGAACACCAAAAGCCAGTTACATACCGTATCACAGGTGTTGTGTGTAAGGCTTGTCTATTGATTCTACACCCAACCTTTTGTAGTCTACTAGTATTCCGTTTTGCCATTTTGCGGAGCTTTTCCTTTTAGACAGTAGATCTAGTTATTTGTCAAAAAAAACAAAAAAACAAAACTGATGTAGTTCTTTTGTAGCTAGTTGCTGTCTTTGATGAAAAGTGTTAGTAGTTTTGTGCAGACCCACTGTGAGTAGTTCAGTTTTGATAAATGATGTACACAAGTTTAATTGTATGAACATTTGGGTGGATGACTAGGCACATTGCCCAGTACAAGATAATTCATGAATACCTGTTTATATGTAACCGTGAACCAACGACATTTAGTTTGAAGGATTAATTCAACTACAACTTTGATTAACAAGATTTTTCCTACACTATTGGGTTATAATGAATTACTATTATGCTTTAATCGTCAAGGTATTGTGTAGATATTCAGTTCATTCATTGTCTACCTACTGGTCAGAAATAGATCGGAAATTAATAAGCGGTTTACTGCGGAACTTCATTTTCAGGTGGGAGTACAGATTAATAATACCACCTTTCTTGGTAATTCTAGTTAACATGTCTCTAACAGTTTGTAAAACATCTTCTTTGTTGCCAATTGACTAGGAAATGTACAGTTGTCTCAATGCCTTGAAATGGTTCAGACCATTTTATACGGAGGATCTTTCGTAGGCAGGTGTTCACAAAAACTTGAAGTTTCGAGTCTAGTGCTTTGGTGTGCTTCCATGTCTCTGAACCGTATAACAAAACAGACTTCACATTGGAGTTGAAGATGGTCAGCTTGGTCTTGAGGAGGATGTTCCTGTTGTTTCAGACTGGCTTCAGGGTGACAAATAATAATGCTTCCTAGGTAAGTGAAGCTCTCGACATCTTCTATGTGCTGTTCCGCCATTTGGATGGGTGTGTTAGTAGCTGTGTTGACCCTCATACTCTTTGTTTTATGGGTGTTTATTTTTAAGTCCTGTTTGCAGTGCAACTGTGCTCAGGCGTTGTGACTGCTCTTGTATTTGTTCGAAGAAGAAGGAAAGTAGACCAATGACGTCTGCAAAATCCAAGTCCTCCAGCGTCTTAGCAAAGGTCCACTGCAAGCCTCTTGGTCGTTCCATGGTTTGATTGAGCACCCAGTCGACAAACAGCGAAAAGATCATTGCTGAGAGTAAACAACCCTGTCTAACTCCAGTAGTGACAGTAAAAGGGGATGATAGGTCGTCCATAAACAGGTCATAGCATCATACAAACTGCGTATGGTACTCACAATCTTCAGGGGGGTCCCATAGTGTCTCATTAGCCTCCACATGGTGCTTATGTCGATCATGTCGAAGGCTTTCTTGAAGTCAATGAACTTGATGTACACTGGTGATTGCCATTCCAATGATTGTTTCAGTATGATGCACAGCGTTGCTATCTGGTCGATGCAGGACCTGCCAGCTCTGAAACCTGCTTGCTCATCTCTCAACGTGTTGTTGACTGCTGTTTTCAGTCGCTATAGTAATATTCTAGTACTCTTGATCGAGCACACTGTTTGTACAATCCAACAAAGAGTATGATATACCTTTTTTTTATTTTAAAAACAGTTAAATAAACACCCTGAACTGAAGCTTGCATTGTGTACAAATTGTAGAGTGGTTAACTGTCCATAATAAAGCCTTTCATCTAGCCACAAGTTAAGGTAGGTTGCTGGTCAGTGGTTATGAATCATACATGTGCACCTTTAATAGTGATTTATCCATCTCTACCGATGATTCATTCAGGAACATTAATATTTAACTTGCTACTGAATGGCAATATATACTGGTAACTGAATGGCAATATACTGGTAACTGAATGGCAATATATACTGGTAACTGAATGCCAATATATACTGGTAACTGAATGCCAATATATACTGGTAACTGAATGACAATATATACTGGTAACTGAATGGCAATATAGACCGGTACCCGAATGCCAATATATACCGGTAACTGAATGCCAATATATACTGGTAACTGAATGCCAATATATACTGGTAAATGAATGGCAATATATACCGGTAACTGAATGGCAATATATACTGGTAACCGAATGCCAATATATATACTGGTAACTGAATGGCAATATATACCAGTAACCGAATGGCAATATATACCAGTAACCGAATGCCAATATATACTGGTAACCGAATGCCAATATATACTGGTAACTGAATGCCAATATATACTGGTAACTGAATGCCAATATATACTGGTAACTGAATGCCAATATATACTGGTAACCGAATGCCAATATATACCGGTAACCGAATGCCAATATAGATACTGGTAACTGAATGCCAATATATACCGGTAACTGAATGGCAATATATACCGGTAACCGAATGCCAATATATACTGGTAACTGAATGCCAATATATACCGCTAACCGAATGCCAATATATACTGGTAACTGAATGCCAATATATACTGGTAACCGAATGCCAATATATACTGGTAACCGAATGCCAATATATACTGGTAACCAAATGTCAATATATACTGGTAACCGAATGCCAATATATACTGGTAACCGAATGCCAATATATACCGGTAACCGAATGGCAATTTATACCGGTAACCGAATGCCAATATATACTGGTAACCGAATGCCAATATATACCGGTAACTGAATGCCAATATATACCGGTAACCGAATGCCAATATATACTGGTAACTGAATGCCAATATATACCGGTAACCGAATGCCAATATATACTTGTAACTAAATGCCAATATATACTGGTAACCGAATGCCAATATATACTGGTAACCGAATGTCAATATATACTGGTAACCGTATGCCAATATATACTGGTAACCGAATGCCAATATATACCGGTAACCGAATGGCAATATATACCGGTAACCGAATGGCAATATATACCGGTAACCGAATGCCAATATATACTGGTAACCGAATGCCAATATATACCGGTCACCGAATGCCAATATATACCGGTAACTGAATGCCAATATATACCGGTAACCGAATGCCAATATATACTGGTAACTGAATGCCAATATATACCGGTAACCGAATGCCAATATATACCGGTAACCGAATGCCAATATATACTGGTAACCGAATGTCAATATATACCGGTAACCGAATGCCAATATATACTGGTAACCGAATGCCAATATATACCGGTAACCGAATGCCAATATAAACCGGTAACCGAATGCCAATATATACCGGTAACCGAATGGCAATATATACCGGTAACCGAATGCCAATATATACCGGTAACCGAATGCCAATATATACCGGTAACCGAATGCCAATATATACCTGTAAGTGAATGCCAAGGTGTTGGGGTTATTGAATTTCACTGAATGCCAAGATAGGCCATTAACTGTATGCCAAAATATACCAGTATTTGAACTCCTTTTGGTTTTACTTAGCAAATCCAAACAAAACTGTAAAGAGCATGACATATCTTTAGATCAGTGCCCTTCTGACGATGACCTTGACAGTTTAAACGGCGCCATTTCTCAGGATTGAAGTACTGACACCTGTCACTCACTCGCCAATCTCTCTCCTTGAACATCTCCACACACCTCACACAACAAATAAATGCTCAATATGCAAACATTTGTGATTTTTCCACAACTGTTTCAACTGCCTTTGTTAGGATTCTAATTAAGACAAAAACTTGACAGTTCAAAGTTAAGAGACAGACATTAATGATTGGTTAACAAGCATGTTCAACGACAAAGTATGACATCCTGCTTGCTGGTGTGACAATACAAAAATAGTAATTGAACTTTTATTACTAGATTTCATGTTTTTTTATGAATGTTATCAATTCTTTACGAGACATGCAGCTTAAAACATATTAATCAATTTGTTCTGGTATACATATAGAACCCGTTGCTATCAATTACATACCACTAAATACTGTCACAGGTGTATGGTGAACGTTTGAAACACATCTAACTAGAATCTTAGATATGTGTATAGTGAGTGGAAATGTCTGTAAAACTAGTTTTGAAGGCCATATTTATAGAATAAAAAATGAGTTACGGTTGTATATCGACTCATTAACAGTTTGGAGTTATGATGCTTGTTATTCACCACGCAGGCCATATGCCTAAGTGGCTAATTATTTTGCATCAGAACTCCAAACCGTTGTTAATGGGCCGATACATGAAGGTATTTCATATGTTATTTTGATTCTAACATGATCAACAACGAATTAAAAGGGTAAAACTGTTTGTTCCTTTTAGGGCAGATACCTGATTTACTTCCGCCGTTACATTAGAACAGCCAAAAAGTAGTACGTTGTATATCGACTAATTAACAACGGTAATTCTGTTCTTTGTTTATATAGACAAAAAAGAGGAGCGTGTTAGAATGATAAATAATATTTCAAAGCATTTACACAAGCACACAGTACAGCTAAGCAGATGAGAACATCATTGGACTAACTAAAATATGTGTTTATAGAGAGTTGATTTTCATAGTGAGAACAAGCTACATCTGAACGAGTTCTCTTAAGTGAAAACAGGTAGTCTTAATTATACGACCTCTTTGATCATGGTCGGTCTTAATAATGGCCTGTTTGATTATAGGTGTTCTTAATAATGGCCTGTTTGATTAATGGTGTTCTTAATTATGGCCTGTTTGATTATAGGTAATTTTAATAATGGCCTGTTTGATTATAGGTGTTCTTAATAATGACCTCTTTGATTAATGGTGTTCTTAATTATGGCCTGTTTGATTATAGGTAATTTTAATAATGGCCTGTTTGATTATAGGTGT
>ENA-OREC01001845-OREC01001845.1-marine-metagenome-genome-assembly--contig:-NODE-1845-length-11185-cov-13.425189_pt1 | contig 11185 bp, 4 predicted proteins | sample MGYA00248626_ERZ508543 | MGnify/ENA primary metagenome ERZ508543 (study PRJEB26211, sample SAMN05518279) | marine metagenome | isolation source: Puget Sound, Washington, USA | host: Bankia setacea... | reverse complement strand
CAATAACCGCAAGTATAACGACGACAACACACCAAACTACATCAATAACCGCAAGTATAACGACGACAACACACCAAACTACATCAATAACCGCAAGTATAACGATGACAACACACCAATCTACATCAATAACCGCAAGTATAACGACGACAACACACCAAACTACATCAATAACCGCAAATATAACAACGACAACACACCAAGCTACATCAATAACCGCAAATATAACGACGACAACACACCAAGCTACATCAATAACCGCAAGTATATTGTATTTGTTATTGCGGTTATTGGTTATTTCTTCTGTAAATGTGTATGCATCGTTCTAGCTAGTGTTTAGAAGTTTTATGTCATATTGTTCATTAACTTAACTCCATGTTGATTGCGTTGACCAAACACAGAATGCCCGGCTGGTGCTTTGATACACATAGGTGGCCGTTTGCTTTTACCGCTCGTTATGCACATTATCGAATCCCCTTCGTAGTGTATTAAGCCCAACATAAACAAAGACGGAAGTTACACAATCAAATATTATGTATCACGAGGACTTATTATTACGTGTCTATATTTTTTATAAAAGAAGATATTGTTGACAATTAGCTTCCAAGAACCAACACGGCTTCTTGAGATTTGTATCGGGAAGTAAGAGTTGTTCATATATTTAGAATCATTTGAAACTGTTTTATATGAGTGTGAATATGTATGTATTGTTTGAGATACTTCCCTTCAACCATGCCCGTAATTTGGTTTTCAATAATAGCTGTTAGTTTGTACATTGTGAAAACGCCTTTATGTGGTTGATTGATACATATATTTAGTGATCTATGTACCTGAATTATTCCTGTAATATTAAACGTTAATCCTTAAAGCTGACACGATGTTATTACACATATTACCGGGAGATTGTTCCAACTCGTATCAGTGATGTGTACCCATTCGGGCGCTGTCAAGGGTATCTCCCTATTTTTGGATATTGTTATATTTCTTCACTATAAATAAATATATTCGATTGCTGAAACACCTCACTCGCCTTATTTCAATGTAGTTTTTGTTATAGATTATTCCGCGTAATTCTAATATATGTGATAAATAATCAAACACTGTTAAACTTTGACTATATGTTTATTTTCATCTTGGTGTTCAGACATACACAGTGCATCCTGATACATGAAATTTAAAATGTATGACAAGAAACAAAACTCAACCAAAGGTCTACATATATTGTATATACACTAATGCATAAAGACAAATTAAACAAATTTAGGATAGTGAACCTAAAACCGAACATATTCTATACAGAACTGTGATACAATATAGGTACACACATGTATTTCTTTCTGTTATGAGTAAGGTTACTTGTATAATATAGCTCTAAAGTTGTAATAAATATAATTTGTTCTTCTTTTATAAGTGTAGTTACATAGACACAATCGTATACGATACAGTTCGGTGGTTGAAATAAATATAGGAGTTCTTCGTCTTGTTGTAAATATAGAGTTTGGTTGAAATAATGTAGTTGTTCTTCTTTTATATAATACAGCTGGTTGATTGAAATACATATAGTTATTCTTGATGCATGCTTGCAATTAATGTAGCTCTTGAAATGCTTGTATCATTATTTTGAAACAAACAAACAAACAGTTCCTTATTTGTAAATACAGTGTATAAACATACTTACTAACACGCTTTTTATCTTTTTATCTGCATGTTTGTTTTTCTTTTAGATTTAACTACATTAACTTGTTGCCAAATCAATAAATAAAAGAGCAGAAAAAACAACATTTTCACACTATTCATTTAATGATGTTTTGTTAGTGGGGAACTATAAACGAACAACTATGTTTTCTCAGTATATGTTATTTAAATCAAATTAATGTTGGATAACTATACATCATTGTCGATATTGCTATCAAAACTATTTTTTAGTGAATTTCAACCCATTTCTTCAGAACTGTTTTCAATAAATCTCCATTTAATTAAATTTCATTTCGTTAACATGTCATCAGCATCTTAATTAAGTTTGTTGAATTTCATATCGTTCAATTAGTTTTTATCAAGCTGTTTCAGTGACTGTACAATTGTTTGAACTTCATATCGTTAATGCTTGTCTGAAAATGCAAAACCGAAAAATAGATTTTCCTCTTTATTAATCACGCATGAACTTGTTCACATATATCAACGAGTTGTTTCCCTTGCGCCAAATATCTTCTCTGCATATATGTAACACTCTGGAAGCACCGTTTGTCACTTACATAGCACCTTTATCATAAATCCTAGATGTAAAAGAACAACAAACAATGTGCATGTACCTAGGAGGATGGAGCACAACAATGGTACTATAATCAAATATGTACCGCTACACTATATTGAACTGCTCCAATATCGTATTTTATGAAATTCTGATATTCATACTTGTAACAACCAAAATGTTAAAAAGTAGTATTTTCTGTAACACCTTTGTACACCAGTTGTTATTTTGCAACCATATAACATATCAAGGCAACCTTTAATCGAAAGTGTACACACTTAATATATGATATAAACACAATTATGTGAACCATATAAATAGTCAGTATAAGGGCAGTGTTTGAGCGCAATATGTCCCTTTAATATCGTAACTAGAACAGAGTGTGGCCTGCGACAGCTGTGAATTAAACTCTTAAAGAGGTAAATAATGTAGGTCTAAAACATAAAGGTGCTTGCGGCGCATTAGTGTATACAACATAATGGTACGTTGGCGACAACATCCTCGAAATGGTAACACAAAACTGTTAAAGTCGTTTTCAAATCTGGTAGACGACGTTTTGTGTTAGGACTTACCCATCACACGTCATTAAGTAATCACTTGTTTAGTAGGTTTATCAATAGAACAGATACAACCTAATTGATGTCAAATAGCCTAGAATACAGCAGTTTGGTTTTGGTTTTGACGAAATTTAACGAGGGACGTATTTGACATAAATGAGTCAATCTTCTGCAAGGGCCTTAACTTTATTTCAGTTCGATTGTGAAGCCACTCTTGATTCCGTTCCTGAACCAACCAGTACTAAGCAACGAGGGGAAACTTTCTTGCTCAAGCGATTGAATTATTATTGAACTATTGAGCTTCCTCTTTTAAGAACGTGTGGTGACTGTTTACAGTAACATGTATGGTGACTGACCTATAAACAATACATTAGTGACGCGTTTCTTAACAATTCAACTAGCTTGTACTAACGTAGGTGTATAAAACAGAAATGAAAGTCATAAATCTAGCGAATAAGGCATAAAGGTGTATATAAGGCATTTCATTTGAGCAAGTAAGGAATAGTGAAAAAGAATATAAATGTGAAAATGAAACAAAAACATACCATATGCTACGAACGTTGATTTAAAATCATATACACTCTAAATCTGTATTCTATATTTGATATTTATTTAACGTAACTAAACACTAAACGATGTTAAAGACAGGTAAGACGCTAAAGCCAGTACGCACACGGTACTAGAAATTGAGCTAATAATGTCACTGCTAACGTTGGTGATTAGACTGTCAGTTCTGGTTGGCATGATTTTGGTTACTTGTAGCTTGCAGATAAACTCAGGGAACGTAGCGTTTTCTTTCAGCCATCTCTCCTCCTCCCGTTTTTCTGATCCTGATATAGAGACCTCCAAAGAAGGCGATGCGACCATGTTTTCAGAATCGCAAGATGACTTGTTATGGTCAAAGTCAATGATGGCGTCGTTAAGAAGATTGGAGCCGATCACAATTTCACAGGTAGAAGTGTCGTTGAATGATCCCCCGCATGACGTCTTCAGATGCATCCGCTTGTACCAGAAGATATCCCCTTTGCTGTTGATGACAAGTCTTGGGTTGTCCACCATATCTGGTACTGTCACCCTACCGATTAAAACAAACACATTATAAAATGTAAGATATACTTAACCTCTGCTTTATTGACTAAGACTATTATAAACAGATATATAAACTTACTTCTGTTCTTTTGTTGTCAATAGAAACCGTGAGCATGAAACACAACACAACCAACGTTACTGAGAATGTTTAATAACTAGTAATGTATGACAACATTGACCAGATACTCCCGAATAAATAACATGGACCAATGCAGTACAAAATAGGTGTTACATGTGTATACAATGGAACACGTGTTCTACTCGGTTGTAATAACATGACAGTCGAATCCACCTATTTCACAATTCAGCAGACCGTGTAATGGATTCTCTACCAGTGCCTGGTCAATATGTGTATACAATACTATAAATGTGGCCGCAACAACTCAAATTTGTAAATAAGGCCTAATTCACGGGTCAGGACATGCTAACAATTTAAAGCCAATAAATGCTCAGTTTATTGGAACAACCATGGAATCGAACAAATCGAAATCAGTTCATGAACGTTTATATCAAAATATTTTAGAAGCGTATGATTGAATTGTTATTGAGGTTAGTCAGACGGTACTTACGCGTTGTCGATGGATAGATCGGGTATCCATATCAAGTCTTGGTTCACCGTGATCTCTCGGACAACCGTTGGATACCATGTTAATCGACTGTCTTGCCATGTCTGAAAAAGGAAACATTACCAGTAAACAAGTGTATTCAGGAATGGCCTTGTATATTCATTATATTTGTTTACAACACATCGTCTAAACAAACGTTGTTTTTTTGCATTTTTACACGTGGCAACTATTTTCTACATGCATGCACACCTTCTCTGACAACAAGGTCTTCATCAAAAAGTTTGCTTTGGGCTTTCATAGCGATGTAATGACCAAGTGACGTCACATTGAACTAAGAACAAATTATGCAAAGGGGGTATAACATATAATAGATAAATAATCTTTGAACAAGGTCAAATCAATGTCAATAATGCCAGATTATCTCCAGGATTACTGTGAAAGATAATCTAAGAACAAATGTGATTTCATCTTGGTACACCAAAACCGGTTTAAGCCCTTTCTTTCAGTAGGATTTCGGTATTTTAGTATCTCTTAGGTTCAAGGGGGAGTCGATTCATTTCTGTTTCTTCTATGTGTATGGTCTCCTTTTGGAATGTTATTTACGTTATATATTTTGCATGTGTTTAGAATCATGTAAAACGGTGTGAAAGTTGCATTGAGTAATTCCTTCACGGGCAGATTTCCCTACTTCTCATTTAATTCACAACGAAAAGTATTGGTGGACTTATAATAAGGGTTTAACATGGAGATCGCATTGGGCCTGAGGTCATTTGTTTGTATAACATAACATAGCATTGTCTTTATTTGGCATACAGTATATTTATATTTATAGCTAATTTATAACAATGTAATAATAAAGTGTGTGACTAAAAGTATGTTTAACATCAATACAAATAGAACCGCCTCCTCGATAGCCTAGTGGTAGAGTGCTTCGAGTGCGGGAGATCCCGGGTTCAATCCCCAGTCAAGGACCGCGTCATACCAAAGACGTTATAACAATGGTACCAGTAGTTCCCTTGTTTAGCACTCAACATAGAAAAGGGAAATACTGGCTCTTTCAGAAGAATTAAGATAGGAAAATAAATGTAATGGATACAATCTGGTATAGAAATCATTCAAAGTCGGAGGTCATTGGCCGTTGTGGCGGGGATGAAAAAACCGAATGACTACGCAGAACCGACAAAAGGCGAACGCTAAAATAAAATACAAATAGAGAACCTTAAGAGAGGTAATGGGAGGAGAAACGCAAATAATCATTTTACACTAGAGTGCGGAGACTAAAATGTGGAAACTAAAATGTTTTAGCTGTTTTCTTTTGCTGACATGTTTGCCTCAACAGATTTTTTTCCAAATTTATGAATTGTGAGTTCACTTTACTAAATCCATAAACACAACGCTAATATGATTGTCTCCGTGCTTTCTTCTTCACGATAATCTTTTTTCTGAAATGCTTACACATCAGGAATTTATTTCTTCGATAAATACTCTTACACCTTTGGCCCTTTTAGTCTTGTCTAAACGATCTATAATTTAAATGGCGTCAGTGATGATGAGAAACAAAAACAACCCCCGATTTTGCACCAGTCAATGTTTGCTTTGGTTGCTATTTTTTCTTATTTTATGGATGCATTTAAGACAGCGCTCTTAATTAATTCCTTCCTGTTAATACAATAACACACTGCATATTGGTGTTATTACAAGTAAAGACAGTAAATCAAGCATAATCACCTCGCGTACGGATTCTTGCAAAGCGGCAACAAGTTGTGTCTGGTAACGTAATGCTCTCCATATCTATAAACTTTCATAACAGGAGATGCACTTACGGCCAGAAAAAAAGCAAACTAGTTCAAACCATCAAGTACAACCATATGAGCGTGTTTGGCTGTTTTAATTCTTAACGTTTGTGATTGTCTTACTTCTGAAGGCAATAAGCATCGTCAGCAATAAATAAGTAATTAAAATAAATTTGTTTTATCTACTAGATGTCTATTTATGGCGTCTTTGATCTGTGCCATTATCCCCTTTACTGTTTTAATTTGATGTATGCCGTTTTAGAATACGGTTAATTGTTGTAGAGTTTTGAAATCTCTAAATGGTTTACACGTAAACGATATGTGTAGCATGTTTATATCATGTGGTAATAGAAAGAAGAATAACTCAAAATTCAAATGGTTATATTATGGTAGGAGATCAATATTTCTCAAAGTTAACATTCGAGCTGTAGGGTCTAACCCGAGGGGACATTTAACTTAAAATCTTTACGCAACTTATCTAGCAAATATTGTTTCGAGATATATAATATGTTAAAAATGTCTTTAATAAATATTTACCTTTAAAAGACATAGAGCATTCTCTCACATAGAGTTTAAGTGCGCACTTATCAACAGTATACTTTTTCCTCGCGTTTCTCAATTTCCGGATTGAAACTTTACGATCAATCAAAGGCACACGTTGTTTCCTTGAGCATGAACATTCACCCTTATTGCTTAGTACTGGTTGGTTCCAGGAACGGATTCGAGCGTGATATCACAATCAAACTAAAATAAATTGAGGGCCTTATGGAAGATTGACTTAAATGTCAAATAAGCTCCATTGTTAAATAATGTCAAAAAATTGATCGAGACGCTGTTTGTCATGTGATACTTTTAATACATAATTGTGATGAAGAGAGGAGGGGGGGGGGTCTTGTACGCATCTCATTGTAAACGATAACAGGTCATTAATACATTTGCCTCCTCGTCTAGCAAAGTGATACAAATGAAACCCAAAACAGTGCCTTATAGCTTCTTTCCCAGCACATGTTTAATGGCATTATCATGCGCGTCAATACATTCTGCAGACAATTCTCATAGATGTTCAACACATTGCTAATGACCAGTTATTTGTGAACTTTCTCTTTAAATTAGCGCGCCACATTCTTTAAACTTGTACATACTGTTATAGACAAATTAAATTAGCTGTTGACAGTTATAGGGCATGTTGTTATGATAAGGACCTCTCTACGTTGGAAACTACTGAACGTATAAAACTCTGTTCTTTAAAACATCTTCCTACAACGGCGTCTTGCTGGACGGGAACAAGGTTTTTACAGTTCCGAAAATATCCACATTAAACTGATTTGCCAACAAAATAATTGGTGTTTGAATATAACTTTTAACAAAAACTTGTTTCTGATAATGATGTTCAACTTATAACTGTTTTGTACCCGCTTAACAATACCGATTACTCATAAATCATGAACAGAGCGGTATGCTGGCAACAAATGTGAAATGAATATAGGTTGAACGTACTTAATTTTTAATTTTTAATTTGTAGAACAATGCCGGTTTTCCTAATTATAAAAAGAACACATGTTGCTTCTGTGCTTAGAACTGTTTGTATGTATATGTCTTCAGATGACACATACATTGGATGAAGTTGTTTTCGTCACTTCTATACATACTAAACATACTGGACTCAGTGAACAGACACACGTATAGTAGAAATATTGACCTCGAATGAATAATAGACTGGTTATGTTGTTATACTGGTTGTAAATAGTGTAAATGATATCTAAGTCTCTAATCTATTTTTTGTCGCCCAATCATTGTTTTCGTATTGTTAAAAGTACATTTCTTTTTCATGAAGACAGCTGATTTTGGGTTCTTAATTGATAAGATAACAAACAAAAGATAACAAGGGTGTTGTCTGTCCAAAAATAAAATAGACACTATATGATGCTACGAATACACTCGGTGTCTTAATCGTGAAGAAACTGAAACAAATGTACCCTAACCTTTACTAACTCGACCGATAATGTTGACATTGAACATATCGTGTAACATAGTTAATAGAATATTGTCATTATTCCCGTTCTAGCCATATACATGCATTAAAACAAGAAGAACACATTAATTGTATAACTATAACTTTGCAGTATGTTGTGAATCTCAGTTGATGGTGTTAGAGGGATGTTCCTTTGTCTACTATGTGTTGGTCAAAGCGCATGTTGAGTTCTATAATTTGATGTAAAACTTCGTTAGCGTCTAACCTATCAGGTTTCTTATAATATCGTGTGTTTTTTTAAATTTGAATTTCTTTCACCAAGACAGCCAATATACCTGTGTATGGAAATATTGCGGTGTATATAACATATTGAGCGGTCTGTCTAAAAATGGATTATACACTAAGATGCTTAGAATACATTTGTTTAGTATCTTCACCATTAAGACGCCACGGGTTCTCGCTGCGCTCGCTAGGCATTTTAATCGTGAAGACACTGACAAATGTACTACTACTTACCACTAGAAGGTCAATGGTTGAGTCCATATATTGTTGGGGAATGTTTAGGTCTGACACATGGGATATTTCAACATTCACCCCTAGCCAGAGAGGGTTTGGGTACTTCTTGATTGGAGGAACATCCGAATTGTACTTGTGGAATATGGTGTTAAATATCTGAGCTGCCTCGTTGATGTAGTTTGCATCTTGAGCTGATATACTGAAAATAAAAGATAATACTAATTAACAAAACGACTTAAGTATTTGAAGCACCATTTAGCTTACGTCAGTAAAGCTTACTATACATAATAAAAAAGGATTATTTTGAAATTAAAGACGTATGCAGTTTGTTGAATCTATATTGAACTCATATCGTTTGGCTGCTTTGAGAAAACTATTCTAAATCTGGCCGTACCATTGGCGTTTACCCCAACGTTCAACAGCAAAGGGAAATACTATAGATGATGGTCTAAGTTATTGTATATTGGAGTTAATTCGTCAAATATTTTGGTACCTTTGACAAAGTCATTTTGAGGTATTTTTAACATTGATTCGTTCATAGGAAGGGCATTTAAAACCGCAGATGATGTATCCGATACCTCACTTCCGGTTTGCTACAATATGCTAACTCCACACAAAAGCTTTTCTACTTTCGACAAAATTTATCCACAGTCATAAATTATCAACCAAACGAAAACTGTTTTGTAGTAAATGACAGGTTTATAATTAATATAGTGTTTAAAATGTCGAGCACGTGTATTCGTTAAACAGGACTCGATGAGCTGGAAAATTGATGCAAAACACGTGTGTCTGAATATCAACTCTGTTAAGAAGGCGTTCAAACTTCTCAAACAAACGATACCAATGTTTCGAGACCGCTTGCAGTGAAATACAAAAAAGAAGACAGTTACTCAGAATTATTTTCCCATCAAGAACACGTATATAATTATCCAAAGCAATGATGCTAATTAGTTGAAGCAGCGCTATATATTAAGTGAAATAACGATGAAAATATGCGTATTTATGGTCGACAAATATGCAGTAACGCTTTCACCGAAACAACGTTATAAAAGACAGACATAAAGAGAAACTTGATGAAAGTTAATAACCATGAACTGTAATATTAGAACCACTTATACAACGTACCATCAGTTAACGTAATATTTAACTGTGAATCAATGTGTACATGCAGAGGTATTTTGTACGAGTAGTTACTTGATTCATTTAACGTAACATAACGGGTGTTCCCATTCATTACTTGTTTAACTATTATATTCAATTGTATGAAACAAAACCTAACATACCTCTGTTTTATCTCTATGTTCCTCTTTCATTTTCTCTCTCTCTCTCTTCGTGTTACTCTCGTTCTATCATTCTCGCTCTCTCGTTCTCTCTCTCTTTTTTTCTCTCTCTCTCTCTCTCTCTCTTTCTTTGTCCATCTCGTTTTCTCGCTCTATGCCTCTCTCAATATGTATCTTTCTTTCTCTCTCTCTCTCTCTCTATCTCCCGTGCTCTGTTTCTATTCCTCTCTCTATATGTATATCACTCTCTCTCTCACACACACACACATACTCTCTCTTTTTTTCTCTCTTTCTCTCTCGTTCTTTCTCTCTCTCGTTCTTTCTCTCTTTCTCTCTCTTTCTCTTTCTCTCTCTTTCTCTCTCTCTCTCTCTCTCTCTCTCTCTCTCTCTCTCCCTCTTTCTCTCTATACATATAACTATACAATCTTCTGCTCCAAGACATTATGTAGCAAGGTTGGTTATGCAATTGAAGATCGTAATGCATTGTACAACTTGTTCTCTTTGGACCATTAATTCGCCCTTTTCAATCAAATCTTAAAACTGATGCTGAACACATGTTGATGTAAGTTAATCCGGTTTGGAAGGCCCTTTGTTCGTTTTCCCACATATATTTAGAATATTTCATTTCATGAATGGATCACACATTTGCTAAGTAATTTAATCCTCAGAACAGACTCGTTACATCTACAGTCCACAACCCAAGTCAATGCAATGGTGAAAACTTCTTGAACGTATCTTTGTATTTGTAATTTTGTTTTTAAATGTAAAACATGTGGGCAATAGTTATAACAGGCCCAACATTTACACACACAATGCAATATCAATTTGAGAAAGGGGATAGCAATTCATTACCTGTGATCTTCTTAGAAATAGGTTCTTCATACACTTATCTAAAGAAGTTCTTTTCAAAGGCATGTGTTTTGTATTACAACATCTCGACGTAAATCACTTTAAATCATTGCCAATTGTAAACAAACCATTTATAGAATATGTTTGTATATATGGAAATCACACAAGAATTGAAGTGAATGATATACGTCGATGTTAACTATTGAACACTAGCCCTGACAGTTTGATTTAAAGTTGACAGTTTATGTTCATATATACAACACAGCTTAACCAAAGTAGGACTGACAACTGACAGCATTAGGTATCGATGTGAAT
>ENA-OREC01001844-OREC01001844.1-marine-metagenome-genome-assembly--contig:-NODE-1844-length-11186-cov-11.550185_pt1 | contig 11186 bp, 9 predicted proteins | sample MGYA00248626_ERZ508543 | MGnify/ENA primary metagenome ERZ508543 (study PRJEB26211, sample SAMN05518279) | marine metagenome | isolation source: Puget Sound, Washington, USA | host: Bankia setacea... | reverse complement strand
AGTTTTGCCATACTTCTTGATTGAGTTTTGCCATACTTCTTGATTGAGCTTGGTCATACTTCTTGATTGAGTTTTGCCATACTTCTTGATTGAGTTTTGCCATACCTCTTGATTGAGCTTGGTCATACTTCTTGATTGAGTGTTGCCATACTTCTTGATTGAGTTTTGCCATACTTCTTGATTGAGTTTTGCCATACTTCTTGATTTAGATTTGCCATACTTATTGATTGAGTTTTGCCATACTTCTTGATTGAGTTTTGCCATACTTCTTGATTGAATTTTGCCATACTTCTTAATTGAGCTTGGTCATACTTCTTGATTGAGTGTTGCCATACTTCTTGATTGAGTTTTGCCATACTTCTTGATTGAGTTTTGCCATACTTCTTGATTGAGATTTGCCATACTTCTTGATTTAGTTTTGCCATACTTCTTGATTGAGTTTTGCCATACTTCTTGATTGAATTTTGCCATACTTCTTAATTGAGTGTTGCCATACTTTCTTGATTGCGTTTTGCCATACTTCTTGGTTGAGCTTAGAAATGTACATACCCAATTCAACTTTAATGTACCGATACACAGAGATTAAGACATGCGGATCTATGAGTATACTAAGTCTAGTTTCTTCTCTTTGGTCGCTCTAAGCACCAAGACACCTAGTTATTCCGGTACCATCTATTACACGGTTTGTATTTCAAGCAGTAAACAAACCCCTCTCAACTCACGTAGTGTATTTAAATACCAAACAATAAACTATTTGATACATGTACGTACGGTTGCATTTGTAGAGTTTATTGTAATTAAGACAAGAGGAACTCTAAACTGATGTCCCCGGAATGAAGAATGTTAAGTTCATTTAATGATTATATATAGCACCTTTGAACCTTTTGTGACGATGTGGGGCTCTTTTTAGGCAACAAATAAGTGTGAACCATTCCAGTTTCCTACGTGTATCTTTCTCTAGAAAATGATTGACTTGAAATATGGTATATAAAACGTTACATGCCCTTGTCACTAGCGGATCCATGGGGCGGGGGCGCACGCCCCCCCCCCCCTAAAAGTCGTCGACCATAGGTTTTAAAAGCGCCAGAAAGTACCGTAATAATGCACGAATTAGTGTCCTTTTTTCTCTGCCATTCCAAATCGTTTCATATACCGACAGAAAGCACCATTTATCGTCCTTGTTTTTTTTCTCTGCAGTTCCAAAATTCTTTAAATTCAAATACCGTCAGAATGCACCATTTACCGTCCTGGTTTTTTAAAAATTTCTCTGCAGTTCCAAATCGTTTTATAAATACCGTAAGAATGCACGAATTACTGTCATATTTTCTTTCTGTCATTCCAAATCGTTTCAAATACCGACAGAAAGCACCATTTATCGTCCTTGTTTTCTATATTTTCTCTTCAGTTCCAAATTCTTTAAATTCAAATACCGTCAGAATGCACCATTTACCGTCCTTGTTTTAACAATTTCTCTGCAGTTCTAATTTGTTTTAAATACCACCAGAATGCACCATTTACCGACATTGTTTTCGAAATTTTCTTTGCGGTTTAAAATCGTTTCAGGTAGTGTCGGAATGCATGCTTTAGAGACATTGTTTTCCAAAAATTCTATTAAGCTACAATCGTTTGAAGTATTTTCAGAAAACATGTTTTAGAGACCTTTTCAGAATTGTCTCTGCAGTTTAAAATCGTTTCAGATAGTGTCAGAACGCAGGCTTTAGAGACATTGTTTTCAAAACTTTCTCTGCAGTTTCAAATCGTGTCTGAATACATGCTTTAGAGACATTGGTTTCAAATCTTTCTCTGCAGTTTCAAATCGTGTCTGAATGCATGCTTTAGGGATATTGTTTTCAAAACGTTCTCTGCAGTTTCAAATCGTGTCTGAATGCATGCTTTAAAGACATTGTTTTCAAAACTTTCTCTTCAATTTCAAATCGTGTCTGAATGCATGATTTAGGGACATTGTTTTCAGAACTTTCTCTGCAGTTTCAAATCGTGTCTTGAATGCATGTTTTCAAACTTTTCTATAAAGTAACTATCGTTTGAAGTATTTTCAGAAATCATGTTTTAGAGACTTTTTTCAGAATCGTCGGGGCAGTTTAAAATCGTTTCAGATAGTGTCAGATTGCACCATTTACCGTCCTTGTTTTCAAAATGTTCAGCCTTGATTTAATGAAAAAAAAGCGTCAGAATGTACCATTTTATCGTCAAATGTTTGCAAATGTTCACGCCCCCTCTAACACAAAGTCCTGGATCCACCCATGCTTGTTACATAAACATTGTACAAAGTCCCGGCAATCTTGTCTATGAATGTGGAAAACAAAAAGTCCCTGTGAATATAAGCATTTACCATAACAGCTGGTATAACGATTGCGAACCCGAATATGGCCCTCGTATACAAGGTGATTACTAGTCAGACGTGTTAGAGGTAGGTGAGGTACCGATCGTGAAATGAAACAATGTAGCAATAAGAGCGATTGAACATATTTTGGGATAATGGACTTGTGTTTTAGTCTGGTCCCTACTACTTGTGTCATCATGATAAACAGCAACAGGGGCATCAGCAGTTTGCGTTCCGACACGTAACTGGCAGTTCTGTAACACTGGTCAGGACATTCGGCCGACCAGTTTTGGACTGTCTTATATAACATCTTACAGAATAGCATGTTAAAAGTCTAAACAGGTAGGTTATTGAAAGCATGATTGAGACTCTGAATCTGCTGTTTCCCAGAAAACATTTAAGATCGAAGATATGGCATATGTCTAACTACATTGCTAACCTGAGATTTTTTGAAATCGTGACATGCATTGTTTATTCTGGAGACTTTTTCAATATAAATCTTTAAAGAAATCTCTACACTCATCCTTAACGAAGGGAAACCAAATATTCAAAGTGAAAAGGCGTTAATCAGAAGATAATAGAAACTAAAATACGTAAACACTTTGAAGTACATTGGTTCATGGAAACAATACGTTAGTGACTTGTCACATCTAGATGATTAATGTTGTTCTTTGGGGAATAGTTTGTGATACAATCTACTGTTCACGAAGGAAGAAACGGCGTATTAAATCAAACATTCTCCAGAGAGTTTGTTTCATCTTGTAACTTCATCCACACGACATGAGCTTTTATTCGTCCAGAACACTTCAGAACAGCCTTATTCCTAGATATGATCTTAGAGACGCTGGTCGCTTACATTATATACAAACGAATTGATCGATATGCTAGCTATAGAAAAGAACTGTTGTCAATAGCGTGATACACAACAACGTGTAACATTACCTTCAATTCTTGCAATATGTTTTAATTTAATATTTAAGTACAACGTGTAAAGCTGGTACAACATTCTAACTAGTTTCCGTGAAGCTTGAAGCGTTAATGTTCCAATGTCTATCGCATACTCGGCACATTTCGTGTAAGTGTATAATAGTATTATGGCAACATGTAAATGTAATACTTAACTTGTGTTATCTCTTAATCTTATCCGCGTTATGTTGTTTGTTTTCTAGCTAATAACCATTCGCTTTACGCTAGACAAAGTAGATTAACCATTCGCGTTACGCTAGACAAAGTAGATTAACCATTCGCTTTACGCTAGGCAAAGTAGATTAACCATTCGCTTTACGCTAGCCAAAGTAGAGTAACCATTCGCTTTACGCTAGACAAAGTAGATTAACCATTCGCTTTACGCTAGACAAAGTAAATTTACCATTCGCTTTACGCTAGACAAAGTAGATTAACCATTCGCTTTACGCTAGGCAAAGTAAATTTACCATTCGCTTTATGCTAGCCAAAGTAGATTAACCATTCGCTTTACGCTAGACAAAGTAGATTAACCATTCGCTTTACGCTAGACAAAGTAAATTTACCATTCGCTTTACGCTAGACAAAGTAGATTTACCATTCGCGTTACGCTAGACAAAGTAGATTAACCAATCGCTTTACGCTAGACGAAGTAGATTAACCATTCGCTTTACGCTAGACAAAGTAGATTTACCAATCGCTTTACTCTAGACAAAGTAGATTAACCATTTGCTTTACGCTAGACAAAGTAGCATTTCTGTAGTGTTGGTTGGAGTTTGTACAAGAAACTGCTACTTGTCGTATATGTCAAAAGAAAATGTCCGACTTTTATTTTATATATATGTTAGATTTCTTTGTGCTTTTCCTGGTCATCTCACGATACTCTTTAATCAAACAGAGGTTTTATATTTCAACAATGTGAAGTTTACGGCAAATCAACGGATGCGTGTTTGTCCTGACAGGAGTCGAAGTTCTGATAAACGTATTGTCGTTCCTGTCACTGTTCAACAACACAAATAACTCCGCAACAGTGTTGTAATGTTCTGGTTGCACATGCCACCATAAATTACGCAAAAACAAATTCCACCAAAGAAACACTACATATAAAAGAACATTCTGAAAAATGAACTCGTGGTCAAACGTGTCATGGTTGGACTTGTGTCGTCCTGCTAGGAACATTTCACGATAACATCTACCATGTGATGGGAAGGCAACGCAAATCAAACATTCCCCAGAGAGAGCTTGTTTCATACGTAGACTTCGTCAACCTATTCATTCAACACATTCTGAACTTCTGATCTAAATGGTGCTTGTTAGCTGTATGTAGAATAGCATAATTGAATCACAAGATCGATATACGCTTTTTCTCAAGCCTTAACAAACGAACATTCTACCACTGCATCTAAAGCCAGGAGTCATTTGCATATCGACATACTGCGCAAAGTTGATCACACATCATATACTGTCTAGCTGCTCGTTGGTATCAGAAGAAAACATGTCTAGTAAACATCCATGATGACTGGTATTTACCAACTCGTCTGATCTGGTTCTATTTATCACTCGGTTTTGCTAGTCATCGACCAAAATCAGATACTTTCGTACGACTTGGTGTCACTGACAGCACTATCGTTCATGTTAATTAATTCTTGAAGACCAATGACTTTAATTGATTTTTAATTCTCTGTAAAGTCAATGGAATATTTTCGAAATAATAGGTTGTATCCTGTCTGCTCACGCAGCAAATGTGGATGGTGCTGTTATTTGTTTCAATATTTTTTTCTAAAATAATTGAACTACATGTATTGAGGAGTTATTATACATATGTTAAATGTAGGTGAGCCAAATATAACCAATTTACAAACCATGATAATTGTCAATCATCAGCTTATTTCTATACGCTTGGAGTTTGTCAGATCCCCGTATTATACTTTATTCTTTGTTGCCATGCATCTTTTGCCGAATGATCTTATACTCTTGTGTGCTATATACTTCCCCCCGAATGGTCTTTTATTCGTTGGTGTTATATACTCTTTACCGAATGATCGTTTACTCCTTGGTGCTATTTATTCATTCTCGAAAGGTATTTTATTCTTTGCTACAATATACTGTTACGGCTGCTTTTTTCGCGTTCGACTGTGTCTGTTCTGCGTGGTCATTCGTTTTTCATCCCCTTCACGACGGCCGATGAGTTCCGTCTTCGAAGGATTTTCATCCCAAATCTTACCCATTACTTTTTTTTATCCTATCTTAATTCTTGAGAAAGCTCCAGTATTTCCCTTTTAATTTTGAGTGATAAACAAGAGAACTACTGGAACCATTTTATATTGTCTTTGGTATGACGCGGTTCATGACTGGGGATTGAACTCAGGTCCTGGCTTCGAGTGCGGGAGGTCCTGTTACGGCTGCTGTTTTCAAATTCTATATCTCGTGTGGGCATTTAGTGTATCTAAATTCGGGGACCGTTTTGTGGTACATTTTAAACAGGCTTGAGCAAATATCTTTCCACGAACGCTTAAAAAAGCATTATAACTTTAGCTTTTGGTATAAACCTGCAAACACCTGAATTCTGTCTTTTCCGATTAATGACAAAACACTGTTTATTGTCGACATGATTATTTTTTTTAAGTCCACACAGATTACATTGTCAGGAAATAAAACTATCGTAACAATAACGAGTGTGCCCACGAAATACAAGTAATACGAATTGAAGTGTTTAACGATAAGGTTAACATTTAGACGAGTGTTTGTACAAGTCATCCGTGGCCCTGACAAAATTGATTACATTTTAATTTGGTTGAATCCTGATGTCTGTATTGGTGCTGGTAATCGTTGGATTCCATAATTAATTCAGTATAATTCGTTTGGGACGATTTCCGTCCTGTTTTCTACATACGTTATGTCAGCTTTTTCAATATATAATTCCCTGAACATTTTCGTTTTTGTTTCTCCCTTGGGTTTTTGCTTCATAGATATTCCCGGTTTGATTCTTACTCGGATTTGATTTGCATAGAAATTAATATTATATCAAGAACTATATCTACATGTAATTAGACGGGTTCCTTTGTTTGCGTCAAGCGCACCGAAATCGACATAAAATAGCATCCAACCAGTCTGCATCAAGTTCTGTTCATCATTAGTTTCGTAAATTGTCCAGGACCTTTAGGGACAAATAAGAGAGAATATGAATTGGTTCCACATCTTCAGTGATTCATGTGTCGCTATAAACGTGTATATATTACCCTAATGCCGAACTACAAATTCAGGACCAAATCGAGAATACTTACACAACTCGTCTGCTGCACATTTCAGCTTTATCTATTATATTCACATTTGCATATTTAAAAATACCTATTTTAACGATCTTTAGTTTGATTTCAAAAGCACCAAACAATTATTTTATACGTGTATCTTGTCAGATGTACATATATAGGTATTGTTTATATTTTTAAGAAAACAAAAACATAATTAGAGTTTACCCTATAAGGTAATGGGACACCTCCATCTATATCACTCTTATATCCTACAGTATGTTCAGATTTCGGAAAAAGTGTCAGATTAATGTTGTAAATAGTGTGTTAACAATACCTTGGAGAGGAAAAATATTTAGAATAGTCGAATAAAACCGATTATTTGGTTCCGTTTGAAATTTCCCCAAAACTCCGATCGCAAACGTTTTCCAGCACATCCATTGATATTACTTTCAGTAATGGACCGTTTGTTTGTGTTGTAGGATATGATAGACAGATACTTGTTTGTACACGCTCTAAGCGACAGATATAGAAATTGACAAACTTGTGAGGGTTAGTTCTTGTCATTGTTTGATTACACACACAACTCTGGAACATTGATATCGTTGGTTGTCTCACGTTATATGACTCTATAGATAGTAAAGGACGATTCTTTCTTTCGTTATGTCATGCTTACGCTATATACTTACCACCAGTCTATACATTTAAGAATGGTCCAGAAATGTGATTGGCCATCTTCTATTTTCATTATTTATTGAAGACTTAGAGTTATTTTTACAAAATGGTGTAACTTCTGGTCTTAGCTTTGATGATATTTTACTCATTCTACTTCTTTTCGCTGATAACATGGTTATTCTAGGTAAGTCCGTAGATGAAATCAATACTAATCTTGAATTGTTATGTAATTATTGTAATACTTGAAGCCTGGGGGTTAATGCACAGAAAACAAAAGTTATGAGTTTTCGAAAAAGAGGTTGTTTACTTATACTTTACATATAATGGCAATATGATGGAAGTAGTAAACGATTTCAATTATTTAGGAACTGTTTTTAACTATACAGGTAATTTTTCGCTTAATCAACAACAGTTAGTTGGCAAAGGTTTAAAAGCAATTAATGTTTTACTAATAAATTGTCGTACATTTAAACTTAAATCTAAACTACTGTGTAAATTGTTTGATTCTTTTATTGGTTCGATACTTAATTATGCATGTGAAATATCTGGTTTTAGTAAATCGAAAGAAATTGAAAGAATACATCTGAAGTTTTGCAAGAAAATACTTATGTGTAAAATGAAAACACCAACAACTGCAGTTTATGGTGAGTTGGCCACGCTATCCTTTATATATTTCACGTTATTTAAGAATACTTAAATACTGGTTTAGATTAATTCAAACATATACTATTATTATGCAAACTGTTTCATCATGGGGATGAAACTACTGATCAACTCCGCCAAACGAGAGACGCGTGGACCGAAACGGTTTTATGGACGACCTAACATTGACAACTTCAAGTCACATACAAGCTAGATGGATGCTAACATCGCTGACAGACGTCGCCACTTGGGGCAAGAATGAAGTTTAAGCCTGCCAAATCCAGATCTCTCGTGATCAAGAAGGGAATGACAACAGAAAGGTTCAAACTCCACATACAGAATGAGGAGATACCATATATAGTGCCTGGACAAGTGTGTCGATGCTAGTCTTCAAAATAGAGACAATGTGAAAAAGCTCAAGAACCAGGTAGAAGAGGGCTTGAAGAAGATAGACCACTGTGGACTACCCGGCAAGTTTAAAGCCTGGCTTTACCAGAACTCTACTACCACGATTTATATGGCCATTGATGCTGTACGAAGTACCCAGCTCAACAGTGGAAGTCATGGAGAGAATCACCAGCAGACCCATGAGGAAGTGGCTAGGAATAGCCCCAAGTTTCACCAGTATAGGACTGTATGGAAAGAGCAACAAACTACCTATCCTCACTGGTGGAGGAGTTCAAGACAGCCAAGAGACAAGTGAGACTGGTGCTAACGTTGAGAGATTCTCCGGACGAACTTATCCGTGGCGAAAGGATTGTAACTCGAATTGGCAGGAAGTGGTCAGCAACAGAGACCGTGAGCCAGGCAGAGAGATCCCTCAAGCATAAAGACATTGTCGGAATGATTGCAGTCGGACGCCAATGCATTGGTACCACCAAGACATTACTGTGGAGCAGGTCAGACCAGAAAGAAAGGCGAGCCATGATCCAGTCAGAGGTCAAGAGAGGTAAAGAACATGTCAGACAAGCTAGAGCGATGGAAATGGGATCACAGGGAGCATGGACCACGTGGAACACCACATACAGGAAGCTGACCTGGGGAGACATCTGGAAGTATGAACCTCTGAGACTGTCATTCCTTATCAGGTCTGTCTATGACCTCTTACCATCACCAGCGAACCTCTGCCGTTGGGGAATTACAGATGAGATGACCAAAAATACACCCTATGTGACAGGTCAGGCACACTAGAGCATGTTTTTTCATCCTGGTCAACACCACTGACACAATGAAGATACAGATGGAGACATTATACAGTCCTTAGAGAGTTTGCGGACTCGCTTGAAAAAGAGAGAAAGAAGAAACGTGGTAGTAACCCGAAACATCACATTACCTTTGTAAAACCGGGCGAAACTATGACAAGAGCTACGCCACAGCAAGCATCACTCTTTGATGGCGCTACATGATGGAACATGGAAGTTGACCTCGGGAGGAGACTTGTTTTCCCAGACATTGTCCAGACTACCTTGAGACCCGATATTGTTCTGTGGTCCAAGACAGGGAAGAAGCTCATCGTCATCGAGCTTACAATACCATGGGAGACAATATGTGAAGAGGCATATGAGAGAAAGAAAGCAAAGTACACCGAGCTTGTGGACCTTTACTGACAGCGATGGAGGCGTACCTGGCTGTTCCCCGTTGAAGTAGGCGTTAGAGGGTTCTGTTCGCACTCCATCTATCGGCTGATGACAGCAGTAGCAACAACTGGAAGGGATAAACGAAAGGCTATCAATAAATTAGGTCAAGCTGCTTAACATGCGTCAGCTGGTTGTGGCTTAGACGAGAGGAGAAGAGCTGGAAGCACAAACCAACACACAGTGACTGATCACCACTGTGGGCCCATCCGCTATGAGAGTGTTCATGGATTAAAGGGCCGAAACACTCGATGACGGCGGACTCCATGCTGATGATGTTGGTTGAAGAGCAGCCCATATATTACTGTATATACACATATGCGCATGTTTCAATTTATACTTTAAGTTTTGTTAAGTTGTGTCATTGTATTTTTAGGGAAACCTTAACTGCCAGTCATAGTTCGTTTTCATAGATCGTTTTATATTCTGTTTAAGGCTCAGCCTAAATATGATTCATTACAAACGTGACTTGGTAAACTGTTTGTATTATTTTCTGTTACTTCTTTCTATTAATTTTATTCATATTCGATGGATTGTTATTTTCTGAAATTGATGCAAAAACAATCATAAAAATCACAGGTATTATCGTTGTGTTGTTTTTTTGCGATTGAGCAATATTTGTCCAATGCATTGTCAATAAAATTAGAATATAAATTCTGTCTTGCACCCGTTACACCGGAAAATAAAGGCGAATTTTAAGAATAAGCTTTTTTGTAAACGTGGAATTTTGTTATTTTTAACATGATACAACTATGCATATTGTTATGTTGATTTCGTTGTTTCACAAAAATTGTAATTAAAGCTCCAGATCAGTGGAAATCATGCGATGAAATGATGTTGTGATTGTGCGTGTGTTTTATGTGATTAGTGGTTAATATTTAAGGAATTCTGCATCAGGTTGACTCCTAAAATAAATCTTCATGTAAATAGAAGAAAAGAATGCCAACATGAATAAAGATAAAACCGTATGCTTGTGTATTGGCACTTTGAAAGGTAAAAAAACGAATAGAAATAAATAAGATGGACAAACACTAACGTCAAAACTGTTGGTGTCTACCACGGTAATAGCATAAGTAAGGACAATATTTGGAGGGATACAATCAATAAAATAGAAAAATATTAATAATAAAGACTTTATTAAGAGAGTGCTTATTAGATATACATATATCTTCCATAAGGCCCTCAACACAACATAGTTTAACAACAATAACAACATGATTTAACAACAATAATAATAAATGACTATGATATGGTACCAATGCCCTTATTAGATATTAGGTGAACCAGTCAGAGTAAAATGTGCTCTACATGCGTGGAAATCTAGAAACTCTAGAAAATATTGTACTGAAATCGAAACTGTTATGCTTGATTTTCTGTGGTCTAGTAAAAATACATAAAGTTTCAAGAAACACATTAAAAAGACATAGAACTAGCGTTAAATGTAAAAATGGTTTATAAGCTCTTAAATGCAAACATTGAAGTATGGACTTCAGTTGGTAAACATTGTTTACAGAATCTTGATAGTAAATACCATATTAGATATTTCCTGTACACATGCTCGTTTTTACCAAACATGAATTATTCATCAGTTATGTCAACGTTTTATGTTCAAGCTCTACGCAATTGGAGCTTGTTCTTACAAAGCTTTGTGCCTACTACCACTACTGAAATATTAAATCAAAC
>ENA-OREC01001843-OREC01001843.1-marine-metagenome-genome-assembly--contig:-NODE-1843-length-11190-cov-13.752812_pt1 | contig 11190 bp, 9 predicted proteins | sample MGYA00248626_ERZ508543 | MGnify/ENA primary metagenome ERZ508543 (study PRJEB26211, sample SAMN05518279) | marine metagenome | isolation source: Puget Sound, Washington, USA | host: Bankia setacea... | reverse complement strand
CGACGCTCTTCCGATCTGGGGGAGGGGAGAGAGAGAAAGAAAGAGAGGGAGAGAGTGAGAGCAGCAAAAAAAGTTGTGAAAGATTAAACAAAGGTTGTAAATCTATTTTAGTATCAGTGATTGAAATAATATAAAACTTTTGTTTGTCTACCATCCTGCCTAGATACTATCACTGCTGTCCCACTTGAAGGGAACATATGTAAGATGTAAGTGAGTCTTGTCTTGTTACCTGTTGACAGAAGGTTATGAGATAATGGAAATATCCCACCATGCTGAAAGAGCCCTGGGTAGAAAGTGTGCTTCTGGTCTCCATTGACTCTCTTTGCTACCTTTCCATGGTTTGTTTCTATGTTTGTAATCCATAACTTGTGCTCAAAGCTGTTGAATCTAGTTTTTGAATCAACACCTCCTGTCTCATGGTACTCCTCTCTGTTGCCATGATTTCGGTGCTCATGCAAATTGCTGCTTGTGAAAGTTGCACTGGATGCTGTGCTGTCATGCTGGTTTATCATGTTGTTTCTACCCCAGTAATCCAGAAACCAAGATACTCTTTGAGGTGGCCTAAAAACCTTTTCCCCTGAGTGCTGGTTCATCTCACTTACAGCCTAACAGCCTGATAAGCCCATCACACATCTTTGCTTCTTTCTATCAGATATTATTTTTCACCAGCTTTTGATATGAAATTATCTTGTTATGCAGGAAAAATTGGAAATTTCAGACAAATGTGAGATGATAAGATTGTTAGAGGCCAGAGTGCTAGGCTGTTGCTGTAACTTGTTTGGCTCAGAGTTTTGAATTAGAGAAACCGATAATACAAGAGAATGATGCCATTATATCTCTGGTGTGTTGTAGATCTATTTTTATCTATTCTTAATTTTTTGTTTGTAATACTTGTTTTAGACATTCTTAAAAGAGAAGAAAATTGTCACTATATCTAGGTATAAGTGATCTGAAAATGAAATTTTAAATCAGAGAATCAATCAACATCTCCTGGTGAGTGTTTCTGGTTATAATGAACAGTATAGTATAATATAGAAATTGTTTATGAAATCAATATGTTCAATTGAATTCTCTAATTATAATTAGATTCAGGATTTTTTTCTTATATGCGCCAGGCATAAAATAACACATGTGTCAAGAAATATACAAAAAATAACTTTGTCCAAATGACTTTGTCCAAATGACTTTGTCCAAATGACTTTGCAATTGACAAGCTTGAGCATTGACCTTACTGGTACAAAAAAGTACAAAAAGTAATTATATATGATTCAGATTTTTTTCGATTTTTTTTCCGCATGAAACCTGACTTGTTTCTAAATCGGGCAGATCATTTTAATATCTAGCAGGAAGGACATGTGAAGGTTCCATTATTTATGAACAAAATGAAAAGCGAGGTTGATGAGAAGTTTTATGATTAATTAGTAATTTGGCCCTGGTTCTTCTTCTCTATGAACATTAATTGTTAGAATCGAAGGGGCTAACTCCTCGAGATTATTGAAAAATATCTATGAAGGAATTAATTTGTACATGATACTGTCCACATCTAATAACTGTTCTCTTTTCTCTTTTTTTCATATACATGTACTGTAAAATCATTATTATTCGTGCGGCTACATTTTTTCTTGTCCTGTGTATTTCATTGGTCGGCAAAACTATGAATGTAAATTCTAACAAATATAAGTTTTAAAGATATATACGCAAGCAAATGCTATTTATAGAATCAACAAAGTGTCCTCGAAAATGTGTCTATGAAGAAAAGCATGAAATATTTTGCCCACAAGTATTAAAGATTGGACAGTATACATACATATGTCACCCATGTCAGATGATTACCCACACGACAGAGACTCAGCTGTCTTATATGAGCTCGAGTTATTGGACAAAGCTTTTTTTATATTGTTTTTCTATGACTCTTTTAATCACCCCTGTGTTAATGAAACAGTGGTCAACTATTCCGTATCAAGAATATCTCAAAAACGGGTAGCTACAAAACTCATAGGTTAAAATGGAAAATTTAATATATATTACAGATAAAAAATGAAAACAAAAATTAACAGCTTAAAAATGTATTGTGTTTGTAGAATTTATGTCCCATTTTGAAAGCAACCATAAATTTACATCTTTAAATATAAATGAAACAGTGATTTAATTCGATGTGATGATTCTTTAATAAAACGTCGCCTGAAATGATCATGTTCCTAGATGCATGTTATTCTGTAAGTATTTTATATTTAACTAATATGGCACAAATTAACATAACATGCCTGATGGGAAAACATGATGGATTCAATGAAACAACTCGAAAACAAACATTTACTATGATAAAGAATATAGAGAATAAAACACCAAGAATGGTAAACGCAAACAAAGACAAAAAACATTCATTTTCATTGTACTACATTATGACAAGTCAGTATTTACACTCAGATACACTGGGCTGATCCCTTGCCTATAGGGTTTTATTGTTGACAGTGATTGCTCTCAGCCAAAACAAGCCAGGAAAAACATCTGCGAAAATCCACGTATTCTAGGATTATGAGTTGCCGGGGTGTCAAAAGGTCTGCCTTGCAATAATTGGGGGGCCTCGCTGGATATGATATTTATTAGGGTCGGTATATGAGTGGTATAGCGGGGTATAGGGTTTTTTATTGTCATCCATCATCTCTAATCATATGATATATTATTTGGCATTTGCGAGGTCTCCAGTTTCTATTAGAATTATGGCTTATACCTTTACAGCCTGGAAGCGACAACGATCTATCGGCATGTTTTATTGCATTACCGATAGAACACTTCTCCCGCTCGTGATGCTATCTGCGTTATACCGAGATTGATCCTTAATCCAGAAATCATAGAAATGTGAACACTCTCCCCGCCTTTAGTCAACTCGTGCAGAAAAAAGATATTTCATAAAGCGTTGGTTATTCTGAAGACATAATTTCTTGTCTCGAGATGCTTTCCTGTTATACTAATTTGGCGACTAGGAATCTGGTCATGTTTCCGGAGGTGTCTTACGGTGTAAATATTAACAAGATGGCGTTTCTTAGCGAGATCATTAAATATTGTCTTTTTATGCCTCGTATAAGAGGGATAATTTACAATATACAATGTATAAGGATCTTAATAAGGTTTTAAATTTTAAGTACTATTTAGAAAGAAAAGGTGTCAGTGGCTTGCTTAGAATGGCATAGTACAGGTTTGGTTGTCAAGGGTTACGTTAAAAACAGCCACTATATGGTAATCTGAAATACGGTTGAACAAATGTTTAAATACCAATGGAAGTAAAAAAAATAAAAAACCTGAATCAATAAAAATCACGGTAGTGTGAAGAATGTACGTGATTTATAGTATGAAAGATTATGATTTGTTTCATATAGTTTCAAGAATTTTTTATCCTGACGAAATACATTTGGCAAGTATTTATCATTCGGAAATAGGTTATAGATTATACTATTTTAAGATGTATGTTGAGAAATGGTAAATATTGGTTCTGTCAAAACTTGCATGAGAAGTTACAACTGATAGAAACAGACTAAAATATCACACTTGAAATCATATAAATGGTATTGATGTTACATGTATAGAGGAGATTCATTCCTGGTTCTATAAATCATACTCAATATGAATGTTGCTGTTTTCGAAAATAAAAAAATTAAACACAAAAAAATGCAGTTTTAAAAATGTAGATTTGTTTCAAAATAGTTTGACACAATATTATAAACTATATATTGTAACTGAAAATATGCTTTTTTGCAAGGGAACTGAAGAGCTTTTTCAACAATTTATGAACTTTAACCCATGAAAATGTACAAGTAGTATAAATTACATTGTCTTATTGTTTTATGTTGTGTATTTTCAGGCGAAAAACCTTTCCAATGCAACATTTGTGGTGGCCGATTTTCTACGAGGGGAAATCTCAAAGTTCACTTCACAAGACACAAAGCTGAGTTCCCTCATGTTGAGATGAACCCTAATCCCGTTCCAGAGCACTTGGACAAAAACCCTATACCTTCGTTGGGCTTACCATACCCCTCCGCTGCACTGAACCCCTTTGCAAACCCCGCATTTATGGTCCCTAGTCTGATGAACGGATTCATGTTCCCGCCACCTCATCTCACGCCAAGACACCCGTTTGGGTCCCATTTATCGTTACCGAAACCACCACCCCACCTTGATGACCTTCGACCTTCAAGTCCCCAAAGGTCATCAGAACCAGTATCGACCATTAAGAAAGAGCCAAGTCCATCTAGACATAGTTCTGCGGAAAGTCACAGGAATAGTCTGTCTCCAGTTAGAAAGGATCATCTGAAAGTGTCCAACCCTGTCTCATCGAGTCCATTTAGTATGCCAGGTTCAATCCTACCAATGTCTAGTGTGTCGCTAATGAATTCCTACCCCGTTATGTCTCCATTACCATCACAACCACCATTTCCTCCACCGAGAGCACCTTCTATGCCACCATCCTCCATGGCCAATGGCGACCTGTTCCGTAACACGATCTTGCCATCCAATATATTAGATAATGATGATAACTTAGAACAATTTATGGAAATCGATAAATCTGAAACCAGTAAACTACAGCAATTGGTGGATAACATTGAGCATAAACTCACTGATCCAAACCAATGTGTTATATGCCACAGAGTCCTAAGCTGTAAGAGTGCTCTTCAGATGCATTACAGAATCCACACTGGTGAACGGCCATTCAAATGCAAGATCTGCGGGCGTTCCTTTACCACCAAAGGCAACTTGAAGACTCACATGGGCGTGCATCGAGCGAAGCCTCCGTTACGAATGATGCATCAGTGTCCTGTATGTCACAAACAGTTCACTAACTTACTGGTCTTACAACAACATATTCGTAGCCACACAGGAATGTCTAGTCTGTCAGCCATTCCTGGTCTAAGTCATCTTGGCATGTACTCTCGACCCCCCATGGAAGAGGCCATGTTTTCTGGACCATTGAACCTTAAGAAACACTACCTGGAGGACAACGAGAAGGAGCTGGACTTGAGTAAGAAACCCAGACTGGATAGGGATCACGATCCAATGTCTCGATCTATACCTCATATGACAGGTACGTTTGATCTGGTTAACTTAGTCTGAACTTAACAATAAGCAAAGCAATCTTGGAATAAAAATATGTGGTCAATGAATAACAATGATTAAATCTTAGTTGATATATCAAGACATGAAATGCTTAAACTTTTTGAGGTAAGAAATGAGATGATGAGGAGTTGACAAGGCAAATTGTATACTTTAGATTGTGGAAAATGCAATGTTTTGTTAGATACTTACTTTGAAAATATTGCAAGATATTGATTGGTTATTGTTTACAGATGAAGGAGAAGGCAGTGACACTAATGGTAAAGATAGTGATAGTGAACTACAGGATGATATGGATGATGAAGCTAACAAAATGGCCGCAGATGAAGCAAAGAAAGACGGACTGGTAAGTTTTTTGTTTCTATTTATATGTTTATGAAGAAAAATTAGAAAAAAAGGTAGTGTGAATTCTTGGACAAATAAATCAATATAATGCTACATGTCAGTAGTATTTGAGGTTAATGCTTGCAAAATATTTCAAGAAACTAAAAATGCAATCTCTTTTAGTGCAAACACCATTTATATAAAACAATATTTTTCTTTAAAGAATTGATGTTAAGATTGGTAAGAATTTATGGATAAAAGTCAATAACACTGACAATAACTTTAAAAAAAGTTGGTACTTTTATAAAAAATATCCTCTAGCACATTGTTTATAACTAAAAGTGTTTTTCTCTTTGTACAGATACGCGATATGAGAGATGATATGTCTGGCGGAGAAGAATCTCAAGACAGCAATGTTGACAGTCTGAGACCCAAATCTCAACAGTCTGAGGGCCGCAGCTTCTCCCACACCGTCCCGAATCACGAGAGCCCTAAATACCTGCAGGAAGATTCCAACCATAGCCATGAAGGGAACTTTAACGCCTATTCCACCTCTCTAGCTGCTCTGGAAGAAAGGGTTAGACAGATCGACTCCTCAATGGCCAGAAATCCACTGTCTCAATTCCATGCCGCACCGTTCTTACTAGCCCCGAGTTACAATGGTGAAGGTGGCGCGTCTCCGAGGTCAGAAACTGAGTCGGATGACAGTCGAAAAGTATTAACTCCAGGGGATAGCGGTGCGGGGACTAACTACCTACTAGGGGCTATAGATGGTCAAGCCCTGGATGCCAGTAGTAAGGCTACAACCTGCAATGTCTGTTACAAAACCTTTGCTTGTAAGAGTGCCCTAGACATTCACTACCGTAGTCATACCCGTGAACGACCATATAAATGTGAACTATGTGACAAATCCTTCACAACCCGCGGTAATATGAAACAACACCTTCTAACACATAGTTTGAATGATGGATCCGAATCAAATGACTGTGAAAGTAATAACAATAACTCATGTACTCCTAATCAAAATGACAATGACAGTGATTGTAGTGAGGAATGTGACGTTAAGTACGAACCCCCGAAAATTGAACCAGTTAAGAAAAGCGAGAATTCCGAATCTCAGGTGCCAGTAAGGAAAGAAACTCCTCCAAGCAGTTCAGAGAAAAATATCCTAGCAGAGATAAGCAAGTCTGGTGGCAGTAATAGTTCTTCTCGTTCTTCCACGTATCCAAGTCCACCAGACGGACAGTCACCGTTCATGAGTAAAACACCAACTGTTAAACATCAGTGTCTTGTATGTCAAAAAGGTTTCTCTAGTGCAAGTGCACTCCAAATCCACATTAGGACTCATACAGGTGACAAGCCCTTTAAATGTACTGTTTGTGGGAAAGCTTTCACCACAAAGGGCAACCTTAAAGTACACATGGGCACCCACATGTGGAACAACAGTCCCAGTCGACGGGGCCGCAGAATGTCCATAGAACCACCATTCATGCTTGCCCACAAAGACAACCCTTACGTTCCCCATGGTTTCGGACCTAGACCAGACTTCTATCCCTTTCAGTTTCCACCTTTCATGAATGGTCTTCCAGGAGGGCCGAAGTCAATGGGTGACCTTCCACTTATACCTGGTCTTGCGAGCCGTATGGGACTCAAGCCAGATCTGTCCTCGGCTCTTGATGAACATAGAAAATCGGAAAGCACACACGTCAAGGACGAGCCCAAGTATGCAGAATCAGGAGAGTTGGACCTTAGCATGAAATCAACGGGATCGTCAGGGTCACAGGTGTCAGAAAAGACATCACCATCGAGTGTGGACTCTAACTCGTCGACTGGCATAGTATCACCACCCCACATGTCTCTTGGCTGGGGTTGGAAGGCCTCCTGTAATCTCTGTAGTCGATCGTTCCCAACACCTTTAGCTCTGGAGCATCATATACGTAACATGCACCTGTCCGGGCTGCCTCTGCCTAAAGTTGAAGCCTCTTGATAAACGTTAAATTTTAAAAAAAAACGCAATAATCAGAAACAAACTTACACATATGCTTAAGTGTTGTGCAAATCATGTGTTAGTGATTGCATTTGAAAAGGCCCAGTCTCTATGATCAATGTGCATGATGGCCTGCTTAGGATTGAGTTAATTGCAATGGCCAAAGTATTATAAGTCTGTCTTAAACCACCCAAAGTTACAGCGTTGCTCAGCTACACGGCACGTTTTGAGCTTATAGCACTGACCGGTCCCTCTTACTGATACATGGACAAGTCATGATAGGAGTTGCAGGGAAATGGGCTGGAAAGAGCCATATACCGGTACATGTGTACGCTGTGGCCTAAATCCAAGAATATTGCAGTGTTCTTTGGATGGAAGAGTCGGCGCGATAAAAGGGTCGTAGAGTTGATAGGGGCAGGTCCATGAAATGGTTGTGGCGTTGATAGCGGCCAGAAAAAGGGGTCTTAGATTGAAAAGGGTCATAAGAAATTGAGAATATGGTGTGATGAGAGTACTAATGTGGGATTGGAGTGCATCTGAATTTGAGGAACCAACATTGCGAGACTTATGTAGTAGTGTACATGTGTTGTATAGAATAGCGTTGATGATAAAAAATATTGTTAGAGATAAATTTGTTGTTTTTGTCTTGTATCCATACAATCTAATGTCACATATGAAAGCTTTATCTGTCTTGTTAATGCATGTATTCACTGTCACAAAATTTGTTACATGTATACACAAAAATCACCAAATTGAATAAATGCCTTTGAACCACCATTTTTAATTCTTTGTCGATATTTCGAGTCACATTTTGCATCGAAATATTACACATGCTATTTATAACTTACATGTATAAATGAAGTCTATAATCACACTTGACTGTTTTCGTCACGATTTGTTTGCCAAAATCAAATCAAAATGTGTATTGAATCTAACGGCAATATGTTCCTGATATACATGCATATTTATATCTACTATTTACAGTATTGTTAGATGGCCAAGAAGTATAAAATGTTAAGATTATTCCATGTTATGTATAGTAAAGTAAATGAACAATGGCGCAAATATGCATGATGTACTTTTAACTGTTTATAGTATTTCCAAATTTACACTGCTATTTCAATAATTTGAACTATGTTTCACTCTTTGTATTGAAGGATTTGGTTTATTTGTTAGTGAACCAGTTTTATTAGAGGGTGTCTTTTTCAGACTTTGTTAAGACTGTGTTCGTTATTGTTTTGAACGTGAAACATCGTTCAAGAATACTGTTAATCTGGTTTTTATTAGCATTAGTGTAACATTTTCTTTTAAGGATTTCAATTCAATAAGTTACCTAAAAAGTCGATAATTTTACCAGAAGAATAGTTAATATAGTTTATGCGTTGTTCCTGAGAATATTTAAGACATATTCAAAGTTGATTTGACAGTTTCATTTGATAACTACATGTATAACTAACAGTCCGTCTGCATTCATTTATCTATATCTTATAATGTCTTGTCGGTTAATTTTCATTGTTTAATCTTCTTGTTCTGTTCTGTTCTGTTCATGCTTTGTAATCGACTGTCAGGAGACATACACTGGTCAGTATTGGAGTATAACAAACAAGTGTGACCCTTTTTATTAGGGGCCACCAGACATCTTTCTGAGGCAGTATTCATGTAGAAAGGAAATACATTTATTTTGTCAAATCGTGTTTTTTTCTCACTTTGAACACACTTACAATATCTAGTCGTATCACATGATTATTTCATTAGACACTTTTTTAAAAATCAAATCAAGTATTTGTATGTAGTATTTCACATGTAAGATGATATTTAAATAGTTAATTATGATTCATGTATAAAATAATCACTTAGATTAAAAGTTGACATTGTAATTCAAATTAGCACACATACTGGAATTATTGCTCTGTTTAGGAAGAAATTTAGGAATTTGAATTATGAATTATATCATTATTCTTGAATTAAAAAGTGCATTTAATTGTTGTCATGGTGACGAATATAAAGAAGGAAACCCTGAAAACTTTACTCTTATAATAACAAACAGTTTCTTGTTGTTGATTGAGTTGCCAAAACCACATTCTTCCAATACTTACCTTAGTATGTAGAATAAACAAACATTTTATTTGTTTACTTCTCTGTTTTTTGGTAATATTTTACTTATCATAATTTTATAGTTTGTAGATTTATCTTCATTCTTTATCTTCCTTATTTGTCTTCACAAGAAACAGACGCAATACAACAATGTTACTGTTGTTTTTTCATGATTTGATTTTTGTTTACATATTTTTACTTTGTTTTTATTATGTTATATTTTTTTCAATCCATTTGTCACACGTAAGGTGCTTTATACTGTTGTGTTTCACAAATAAGTCATTGTTTTGCATGTTGTAAATAAATGTACAAAGGAAAGCCCCAAATCTGTTTTACATTTAACACAAATATTCTAAACACAAACATAGCTAGTTTTGTAGGTTTCACATGTAAATATAATTTTATGTTGATGATGTCATTGATGATGTCATATCTATTACCTCACTGGTGAAGAGGTAACAAGGGAGACAATTTGAATAAAAGAAATTCAGGATCAGTATTTAGCATGAGTGAAATCAGGAGCTTGTGTTACTCCAAACAATGGCAGGATTTCTCATAAAAATATAGAATTACCTACCATGTCTGCCTCAGATTGGACACATTGGTAAAAAAAAAACAAAAAAACAATTGATCTTAGCAGAACCATACCTGCATACTTCTTTAATCTTAAAATGTAATGTTTAAAAATATCCCATTTCTGCTCATCATGCAATCATTTTAGGGAATCAAAACAAACCTAGTATCCTTGTCCATCCTCTTGGTCATTTTGCTTTTGTCTTTGTAACTTTAAAAACAAAAATGCCAAATTTATTTTCACTTCTTGATTGATTGAGTTTTTGTTCACACCAGAGTAGTCACTCAAGTTTAGATGTTATTTTGCTTTTATAACATTGCTCCTCATTCAACGGTTGTACTTTTATCTGTGTGTATGTTTATATGTTAAATAATATGTATGTGTACTATAACATTGTAACGTGTTCATTTTTTTACCATTTTACATGCTTACATATTTTCCAGTAGTTGTTTCACAGTTTGCAATAAGGAGATTCTGTGAACACCAACACAGATGTCATTAACTAAAACAACTAAGGTTTATACATCACCTTCTTATGTTTGTTTTAACATATTTTATGGCCCAATAATATTTACATACAAAGCAATCATGAAACATCAATAAAATAAAGCAAACGGGTTGGACTAAAAGTTCCTTAACTTAATACCAGTCCTCCCCGGGACTCTCTCATGTTTAAGAGAATCGTTTTATCCGTAAAAAAAATCAAGATATTAATTTGTTTAGACCATTTTATATAAATTGTTACCAACACAACCAATGAATAAGGTTGCAAGACGACTTTGAGACAAATCATGTTATGTATTGGAGACACTTTTAGTCCTGTGTTCAAACTTACATTTCATATTCAACTACATATGTATATGGTGACGGTTATTCGTTTAAATTAATCGAGACTTTAATACAGTGAAACCTAAGAAATCAGAACAATTTTTATCAAAATGCAGTTCCTAAAATTGCGAAATATTGACCAAGTGGTTGGTCCCCTTGTTCAGAGTTATCAGGTTTCACTGATCTCCCTATTGCACCTGGGTCATATTCACCACTCATTTGTTTATGCCAAATATTGCCAAAAAGTATCACATTTTTGCCACAGAATCTCTTAAAT
>ENA-OREC01001842-OREC01001842.1-marine-metagenome-genome-assembly--contig:-NODE-1842-length-11190-cov-14.318546_pt1 | contig 11190 bp, 8 predicted proteins | sample MGYA00248626_ERZ508543 | MGnify/ENA primary metagenome ERZ508543 (study PRJEB26211, sample SAMN05518279) | marine metagenome | isolation source: Puget Sound, Washington, USA | host: Bankia setacea... | reverse complement strand
TACAGGCAATGTCTACCATAAGAACACATTAAACAGTGTAACCTGAGCGTATACAGGCAATGTCTACCATAAGAACACATTAAACAGTGTAACCTGAGCGTATACAGGCAATGTCTACCATAAGAACACCTTAAACAGTGTAACTTGAGCAGCGTGTACAGGCAATGTCTACCATAAGAACACCTTAAACAGTGTAACCTGAGTGTGTACAGGCAATGTCTACCATAAGAACACCTTAAACAATGTAACTTGACCGTGTACAGGCAATGTCTACCATAAGAACACATTAAACCGTGTAACCTGAGTGTGTACAGGCAATGTTTACCATAAGAACACATTAAACAGTGTAACCTGGGTGTGTACAGGCAAAGTTTACCATAAGAACACATTAAACAGTGTAACCTGAGTGTGTACAGGCAATGTCTACCATAAGAACACATTAAACAGTGTAACCTGAGTGTGTACAGGCAATGTTTACCATAAGAACACCTTAAACAGTGTAGCCTGAGCGTGTACAGGCAATGTCTACCATAATAACACCTTAAACAGTGTAACCTGAGTGTGTACAGGCAATGTCTACCATAATAACACCTTAAACAGTGTAACCTGAGTGTGTACAGGCAATGTCTACCATAAGAACACCTTAAACAGTGTAACCTGAGTGTGTACAGGCAATGTCTACCATAAGGACACCTTAAACAGTGTAACCTGAGCGTGTACAGGCAATGTCTACCATAAGAACACCTTAAACAGTGTAACTTGACCGTGTACAGGCAATGTCTACCATAAGGACACCTTAAACAGTGTAACTTGAGTGTGTACAGGCAATGTTTACCATAAGAACAACTTAAACAGTGCAACCTGGGTGTGTACAGGCAATGTATACCATAAGAACAACTTAAACAGTGTAACCTGAGTGTGTACAGGCAATGTCTACCATAAGAACACATTAAACAGTGTAGCCTGAGCGTATACAGGCAATGTTTACCATAAGAACAACTTAAACAGTGTAACCTGGGTGTGTACAGGCAATGTCTACCATAAGAACAACTTAAACAGTGTAACCTGAGTGTGTACAGGCAATGTCTACCATAAGAACACATTAAACAGTGTAGCCTGAGCGTATACAGGCAATGTCTACCATAAGAACACCTTAAACAGTGTAACTTGAGCAGCGTGTTCAGGCAATGTCTACCATAAGAACACCTTAAACAGTGTAACCTGAGTGTGTACAGGCAATGTCTACCATAAGAACACCTTAAACAGTGGAACTTGACCGTGTACAGGCAATGTCTACCATAAGGACACATTAAACAGTGTAGCCTGAGTGTGTACAGGCAATGTCTACCATAAGAACACATTAAATAGTGTAACATGAGCGTGTACAGGCAATGTCTACCATAAGAACACCTTAAACAGTGTAACCTGAGTGTGTACAGGCAATGTCTACCATAATAACACATTAAACAGTGTAACCTGAGTGTGTACAGGCAATGTCTACCATAAGAACACATTAAACAGTGTAACCTGAGCGTGTACAGGCAATGTTTACCATAAGAACAACTTAAACAGTGTAACCTGAGTGTGTACAGGCAATGTCTATCATAAGAACACCTTAAACAGTGTAACCTGAGTGTGTAGAGGCAATGTCTACCATAAGAACACCTTAAACAGTGTAACTTGACCGTGTATAGGCAATGTCTACCATAAGAACACATTAAACAGTGTAACCTGAGCGTGTACAGGCAATGTCTACCATAAGAACACCTTAAACAGTGTAACCTGAGTGTGTACAGGCAATGTCTACCATAAGAACACATTAAACAGTGTAACATGGGTGTGTACAGGCAATGTCTACCATAAGAACAACTTAAACAGTGTAACCTCGGCTCTTTAAAGAACTGTGAATAGCGGCCAAAACAAGTCTCAGCACTTTATATAACTGTAAATATGGACCAGTACTAGTCTCATCATTGTGCAGAACAGTAAATATAGACTAGTACTAATCTCAGCACTTTGCATAACTGTGAATATTGACCTACTTGTCTCAGCACTTTATAGAACTGTAAATATGGACCAGTACTAACCTCAAAACTTTATATAACTGTAAATATGGGCCAGTACTAATCTTAACACGGTTCAGAACTGTAAATATGGACCAGAATTAATCTCATCATTGTACTCAACTGTAAATATGGACTAATACTAGTCTCGGCAATTTACATAAATGTGAATATGTGATACCCATTGTAATCGCTATCTAAGTACATGAAATACAATGCGGGATCACATGTCCTTAGTCCTACGCCCCTATAAACATTCATAGATTAGATTAGTCTTATTAGCAAGCATATATCAACTAGTTCATACAGTGTACTCAAGTGACACCGGTTAAGTTCACTGGTCTGTTATATTGAATGTATCGCTATATATGACAGACCCATAAGTACATCAAGGCATGTCTGTTTCTATCATGCAGGAATACCACAAACACACACACAACACAAAACTAGAGGATATCTCCAACTATGAATACACCAATGAATGTAAAACGAACACAAAACACTATTTTGCACTCATTTTCACAAACACTTATTAATTACACATTATTTTACCAATGCAATTTTGAGCAACTTCACACTATCTACACTACCATTGATGGCGTGTGTAAATCAGTAAATTTAGTAGTTTGCATGATTTACACGTGCTTTAGGGTTAGGCTTCAGTCGTGCACGTTTTTATGTGACAGGAATGTGAACAGCGTGAATGTTGAGTATAGAGACGTGTATGTAAAAGTAAAATTTGAACATGATTGTGTGAAATACAGTCGCTCCTGCAAACAAACTGACTCATCAGCTGGGCACTACCCCTCATCGAGTGTTTCTACCATTTAAGCCCAGGACACTCTCAGGGCAGCGGGTCCGTAGTGTTGATCAGACACTACGGGCCAGTGGTTAGCGACCAGCTCTTCTCCTCTATCTTCATCCACAGCCAGTTGGACGATTTCTCTGCTGTTGGTAAAAGTCTCCCAACAGCCCTCTTTCTGTATCCAGCCTTGATTTACAGCTTGCCTAGCATTCTCCATACATATTGAGCTGGTAATCCTCTGCATCCTATCTCCACGGGAAACAGCCAGGTACTTCAACCACGACGTCTGCACTGTTCCTTTAAGTCAGTGTACTTGACCATCTTTCGTTCATAGGCTTCCTCACATATTGTCTCCCAGGGGACCGTCAGCTCCACCATCACCAGTTTCCTGTCATTTGGTGACCATATACCTATGTTTGGTCTCTGTATGGTGTGGCTGATGTTTGGAAAAAAACAAGTTGTATCCCTAGGTCTACTTTCATTTCCGAGCAATCAGATTCATCAAGAACTGATGTAGTTGGCCATCTGTAGCGGCCCTGTGCTAGTGCAGTCTGGCATGAAGGCATGTTGCATGGTGCCTGGTTTGTCGCGTAGGTGACATCTTGCGTCTTCCACCAAACCCCCTCTATGTAGATTGACTGGGGATAGCAGCAGATCATACACCGATCTCAGCAAGAACTTGAGTCGTAGTGGCTCGTAGTGCCAAATGTCTGCCCAAGTTAGATGTCTCTGTGTTGCCTTCCATCGTGTCCATGCACACTGGCCTCCCAACTTGATTGATCTAGCCTACCAATCTGGCTCCTCTCTTTATTACTAGAAGTGATCCAGCGTTGTGGCTTTGTGTTGTCAAGACCTTGTCTTCCCATTGGAGGCATGCAGAGCCCACATCCCAGAGATATGAGGATCTAGACCGTATGTTTGGTTACACAATACATGTATCTGTAGTTTAAACAACATATGAGACAAAGTCTAAGAATTTCTCAGATTTACTCGGTCATTGAACATGTTTTGATTTTTTCATAACAGTTCTAATGACTTATGTCTACTGCTTATTCTTACTTTTAGACAAAATAATTCAAATAAGACGCGTGCGACATCGCAACTATAGTAATTTACATATGTAGCTAAGGGAGGTAACTGCGATGATACTGTTAGTAAATACATGAGTGAATACATGAATAACCTCCCTTCATCCATACAAGTATTTGGTGAATGTTCATACCATCAAGGACATATTGTTAAAAGATAAAAACAAGTTTACAGGGGACCAAATAGCGGAAAATGCCCAAGCACAACCTGTTAAAATGGACCCAATGGTACACTGTACATAAGTGTTAATACTGCATGATGAACAATCGGACACATTCACTTTTGGTGAGAAAAAATAAATACTACACAGATGTTTCTTTTTTTAGGAAATAAATTAATAATGTTGAATATTTGGTAATGCGTGCTGTAAGATCAAACACTAGTGAACATGATGTTTCCTTGATAGATAATGGAGATCAGAAAGTGACGTTTAATTCCGGTACATCAATATATTGTCGCCGAGATTAAGTTAAAACCGGAAACGGAAGATGAACAGTCATCGCAGAAGTCAGGAGGAAATGACAACATAGAAACCAATATGAAACTGGTTTAAGCGGTAAAATTCAAAAGTAATGAACATGTACAATTACATAGTATCGTTGTATGAAAAAAGCTGTTCACTTTTGGTCTTGATCAACTAATACCAGTTTACTTGATTGTTGCGTCTTTGATTGCAAAATTGTCGCATGATTTCGCGACATTATCACGCAGATAGTAACCATTCAAATTCACTAAAGATCTTTTTAGACGCCTCTAGTAACACCTATATATATATATATATATATATATACATATCTCGGATATATTCAATAGGTTTACACCACTACTAAGTTGTACATATATGTAAACAATGAAGTTGTATGAGAGAAATATGATTTTAAATCAACTTATTTTTTCAGAAACCAGCAAATCAAACCGTGTGAATTTCAGGAAGGATAACCCTTAACATGAGTCTTTCAAAGCATGGTATGTTACCTTAATTTGATTTTCATATAACTAAGATGTTGGCTGTAATCTGAAACTTGAGATTAAAATGTGTTTTGATTATTTGTTTTTGGTAATTGTGGCTAAAATTTTGATTTTCAATTTTAAAATCCGGATGAATCATCTTTAATTTCTCTTTAGCTGATTTTAAATTAATTAAAGTTTTAACCCCCCAACAATCTTTTCTTTTAGTTTCTGTTTGGGACAAGCTTAAAAGCTGGGAATCCTTAGAGAAGGAAATAGAACGTAAATTGGAGTTTCCAGACAAAGTTGGAGAATGCCTTAGCATCAATGTTGGACCACAGGTTTGTACAATTGGATAAAAAGAATATTTAGAAAGGCATCCAGCAACTGCTTACCTACAACTCTATTATTTAACTGAAAATGCAGACACATATACAGTAAATTTGTGTAAGTAAATACCAGTTATTTTACCAGAACTATGTTTTATTATTTAAGGCTTGAAAGTAGTCAGTGTATTAATGAATTGGTTGGTTAGTATTTGATTTATTCTAGAATCTCTTGCATTAATATCTCCATAGGCAATTAATTTTGTATCATTTTTAATTTTTTCAAGTTTTAAAAGCAAAGTTCATTAGTTTTGTATCATTCAGACAATAGGTATGGTATTTTGTTTTTTCCTTTTCTCACAGCTTTTGTTCATAATGCATCATCCCAGTGACTTGAGTAGTGTTGATAGTACAACTTTGAGGAAGGGAAAAATGTTTACAGGCCATTTTAACAAGGGAGCTGTCCAGGCAGTGAAAGTTTGGAACCTGTCCTGCAAAGAGGGAACTTTGATTGAACATAGTTTACAGTAAGTAATGATTTTTTTTTTATCTCAAAACACTTTGATTAAGTGTTATTAGAATCTTAAATTGTATCCATATTGCTATATATATATATCAATAGATGGACATATGGCTCATAATGTCTGTAAGGCCACATCAATAAATCAAATGTAACAGGCGAAAAATTGTGGCTCGAACACGGCCTTTCGCTGACCATGCAACACTACCACTGAGCTACCAAGCCACCTGGTCACCTCACTAACAAAAGCAATGTATTATACACCTTTATAAGTTATTGTTTAACAGTACAATTCATAAATGAATGATCAGTCAGTCACTGATCCTTAGTCCATGACTGGTAAAAAATGTGTCGGTCCAGTGGGAATTTTTTTTCTCACAAAAGGCAAGAAAAAATGTAAAAGTTGACAGTCTTTGGTCATCTCAAAAATGCCATTCAGTTTATTTGCATTAATTTACTGGTTGTAACTGTTATTTACTGGTTGTAACTGTTATTTACTGGTTGTAACTGTTATTTACTGGCTGTAACTGTTATTTACTGGTTGTAACTGTTATTGGTAAATAGGTCTTGTTTCTCAAGTTGTGAAATCAGATTTATATGTAAGATCAATCTCATTATCAGGTAAAATTGATACTTAATTAAATGTTATAATCTTTAAATATAGTGTATAAATGAAAAAGAATATTTAATGTTTGCATTTTTCCTTAACTACAGGTTTGAGACAGAATACATTATTTCCAAGATACTGTTTGTGCCCAAGCATCGAGTCTACCTGGCGTTCTGTTCATGTGACCTAACTATGAGAGTGTTCACAGATGCCTACAGTGGGTTGGTGGAGATAGGTCAACAGGCTTGTCCATTAACAGTTCTCTGGTATGTGTGATTGTCTTTAGCATGAAATAAGTGTTTCTTTCTGGTATAGTAAACATTATACTTTTTAGACCATTTCATCAGTTGCTGTCTATTATTGTTTAGTGTAACCATTTATAGGTGACGTCTCCTTGAAAATCACTAAAACTTAGATGCAGTTAGTTTTTCCTCATTTCTTGTTTTTGCACTAAATATTCCCCAATTTTAACTCAAAGGCTGTGTCTCCAACTTGTAAAACAAAACTCCGGGTGGGTTTTTTTCACAATGATAATAGAGATGCTTTAAGTTTAACCAGCTGGTTGTTGTCTGTAGTATTGCCTTAACATACATTTGATTTGTATTTATCTTGAACTGAGTAAGTGTAGCTTTAACATTTCTTTACACAGTTTATAAATGTTTGATATCCTTGCTAATGCACAATTAGAATGTGTTAATTGCATTATGTCAGTAAGAGATTATGTCAATGGTTGGAAGACAGTTGCTGTTACACATTGTGTTTGTTTATTTGCAGTCTGGTTTATGACAAATCTGAAGATGCAGTCCTGGCAGGAGGCATGGGGTTTGTTGAAGAGTGGAAACTTGAGGGCTCTGATGTAAAGTACATTTTAATTAATTTGTATTTGATGGGTTCATACATTTCATGGTATTTTTGGTCATATATCAATGGTCAGTGTCCCTAGCCTACTTTGTCTGACCAGACCTCACATATGCTGTCATTGTCCAAGTGAAAAGACCTTATAATTTGTTCTTATAACAGAAATATTGAAGTGTAAATATCATTTGTTTAATAGAGATTCTTTATAGCAGACAAACTCACAATTGATATTTGAAATGTGTCTATGTCTTGAGCTTACATAGATGCCTACCATCAAACCTTTTTATGCCCCCACAAAGTGGCGGCATATAGGGTTGCCCTTGTCCGTACGTCCCGAAGATTGTTTCCGATCTAATTCTTGAAAACCATTTGTCCAATCCTCACCAAACTTTAAACACATGTTTGTGACCATAATATCTTGATCAAGTTCGATAGCCATGGAAATTGCTTTAGTCATTCAGGAGTTACGACCCTTTATTTGCACACACAAAAAAAAACGACGCAAAAAATCGGAAGTGTGGGCATCCGTGTCCTATGGACACATTTCTAGTTTTCATCTAACATAAACTTAGCAAAAAGGTCAAATATTTTTCAATGGGGTTTATACTTATTGAGCTTCAATGTTCACAAGCAGAAGTTAAATATACGTGTTAAACGTGGACCAACCATATGTGCCATAATTTAACTTTGTGAATATTTTTCAGCATTCAGCAATACTGGAGAGAGGCAGGAGTTATTCACAGAACCTTACAAGGCAGGATGTAAGTTATAATATAAATTAAAAGAGATAATGAAATTGTTTGTGCTTCAGTGTTATATGATGCCTGAATTATTCTCGATGTATCAGATTAATATGATGCCTCAAAGTTCATGTCAATTTCTAACTAGCTTGACAGTATTAATTTTGTGATTGGAGTGTTTGTTGTTGTGCCTCACTTTGGTCACATTGAGGTCATGATGCTGCTTCCTAGTTCTGATCCAAGTTTAACAATCTGATTATTTTCCAAAAGTTTAGAGATTCATAGAGCATTATACATGATGTTAGCGTAATTATATGTGTATATTAGAATGATGAAAGGGCTAAAAAACACCTTTGGGCTCATAGATATTCAGCAAGATATTCAAGCTAGCAGATGTGTTGACTTACAAATCCAGATGTTTAGACTGATATTTTATTTCGGAACTTTGAAGACACGCATATTTATACACAGGGCCAAAAGAAAGTTATTTAAGATTTTATCTCTGTTTCTTTCCTTGAAGTGGATTTGTGACATCAAGTTTATGAGGAAAGTGCTGATAGCCCAACATGGAAATGGACTCTGTATTATAGAAAGAAAGGTAAATCTAAATCTCAACACCTCACTTCTACAATAGTTATTATATGTAAGGCAAAGTAATATTTACTCCCCTTAGCTTTGGTCTATAGAAGAATATACATTTATCTTGAATAGTTATGATTTAAATTGTTTAGTATTTGTTTTGTGTGGGGTACTCTACAAAGTTTACTACAAATTCCACAGCTTGATGATTAACGCTGAGTCAACAATTATATCTGCTTAACTTGTTTCAGAGTGGAGAGCTTAAGTACAGAGTTCCCAACCTTCATGCTGGACCACTAAATTGGTAAGTTAGGTTTGTCCACAGTAAAGCTTCTCTTTTAAGACAATTCAAAGTTAAAACCATCAACTAGTATAACTCTGCAAACAAAGCTTTCAGGTGGAATATAGGAATAACCCTGTCTGTCTGTCCAAATATTTTGTAATCACAACTCCTTGATGAATGAACCGATACTGATGAAACTTTACACAGTTGTAGTTAACGACCTGAGGATGTACATGAAGGAGGATTATCCAGGTCCAAAATATTTCAAGGGAGATAATGAGTGGTATGGGACAGGGGATAAGTTTACTAACCTCGTTTGATACGTAATGCTGAATGACAAATATCCATGGGTTTGGCCCAAAACACTTGTTTGCAACCAAAAGTCAATGTAAACATGTAACCTGTTGGAATTGTTACATGTACTTGTATACTACATTTACTTGTATACTATGTGTTTCAGCTGCTGCTATTTTGCCCCGAGTGACTATCTCATAACTGGAGGTACAGATGGAAAAATAAAGGTAAAAAGATATATCAAATTCTGAACTCAAGATAAATTTCAATTATTGCTGATTTAACTATGAGTTGAGAAAATATTGAAATGGAGTATGGGATTTTAATATTGGATAGAAAATATGATTTCAGTGAATATTGTTGTAAATTATCATAACTTGTGCCATGGCAACGGGATACAATTCAGACTTCATTCCTTGTGCTATTAATAAATATTTATATGCCTTCCTATCTATAACACATATATTGTTTATAAACCTGGGGACAGATAATTGGTGGATAATTTGTAGTCCCGAAGAGTTAAAGATTGACAGTTACTATAGTGATGTGTACTTTTTTGTGAAAATATTGTAAACTCATAAGATATACAGTAATTATAAAGCAGTGCCACGTTGTCTTTCCAGATATTTAAGCCGTCCAATAAAAATCCCATAGATGTGTTTCTAGCTCACAGTCAACCAATTACAGGTAAGGAACCTCCAGATAATGTCCTGGTTGTCATAGTAACTTGTTGATCCAGTGACAATTTGAAAACTCAACCCTTAAAGAAGGACTGTTTAAAGTGTAGAAAGATTCAACTTATGGGTTGATCACATAGTGGTTTGTATCCATGTTCACTTTCACCTCATTTAAGTTTAATTATCCAGCAATCATTCTATGCAAAAGACCCAGGTTTTGTCTGGAGAAAAAAATGTATTTGTCTAGTAAAAATAATAGAGATTTCTCAATAAATAAACAATTTTTTTTAAATTTCCGTAAAGTAATGTATACCATGTTGTTTCTGCTTGTGTTATCAGGTTTGGAAATACTGAGCCAGAACTTGTTGTTGTTCTCGTGTTCTACTGAAGGCTGTGTGAAGATGTGGAGGTTAGATACCCTACGTATGGTCAGTATACTTCTGTCACACTACTCTTCTATATAGTCATAAGATAAGTGTCAGGGGATGTGGCACAGTAGTAATGCCTGTCTGACTCGTAATTGGCGAATACAAGAGTTAGAAACGGTTGTTGGCCGTTGTTCCCTTGAGCAAGAAATTTAACCCTCATAGCTCAGTACAGGAATATATTTGTGTCTGATTTGAATAAGCATAATTGGTAGGGTTTCCTTTCACAATAAAATTGAAATAAATTTGTATAAACTAAAGTCATTAAACATGTGTTTGGTATATTTTAGTTTGAAATAAGATTCATTTATAAAGAGTTCAGATAATGATCAGGCCAACAACCTATTAGTGTATTGTACCTTTCCTTTTCAGCCAATTCCCATGTTCTGTAAGGCTGTTAAATTGACTTATATTTGATTGATAGTAATGTATTTTCGCAATATCAAGTCACGAGTAAGCCACTTATAGTGTCAAGGTTACTGAAAATTTGCTGACACAAACATTTCTCAATTTACCTTTTATACGTATGGTTTGTGTTTGTAGGTTACAAGACTTGATGTTGGAGAGAAGATCAATCATCTGTCATTGCTGGGAGCAACAGAGTTCTGTATCTACACCGATAGAAACATCAATATATATAGCATTAACCAGGTATAACTCACACTGTCAAATATTCGCTGGGCTTAACAAGGCTGATGTTTACAGTTTAGCTCAGCTTATAAAACCACCTTCGGAACAAACAAAAATTGGTCTTATAAGTGAAACCAAGATACAGTTATACACTGAATTGAGATGGTTGGTACTGAAAATATCTGGTTTTATAAGTGAGACCGAGATACAGTTATACACTGAATTGAGATGGTTGGTACTGAACATATCTGGTTTTATAAGTGAGACCAAGATACAGTTATACACTGAATTGAGATGGTTGGTACTGAACATATCTGGTTTTATAAGTGAGACCAAGATACAGTTA
>ENA-OREC01001841-OREC01001841.1-marine-metagenome-genome-assembly--contig:-NODE-1841-length-11193-cov-12.708798_pt1 | contig 11193 bp, 3 predicted proteins | sample MGYA00248626_ERZ508543 | MGnify/ENA primary metagenome ERZ508543 (study PRJEB26211, sample SAMN05518279) | marine metagenome | isolation source: Puget Sound, Washington, USA | host: Bankia setacea... | reverse complement strand
TTGAACATTCAATGTCTTCAACGGTGACGTTACTCCTGCATTTAATTATAGCAGTAATTCTCAATGACAGGGGTCAGGGTAATGTGTATTATGGTGTTTAATTATAGCAGTAATTCTCAATGACAGGGGTCAGGGTAATGTGTATTATGGTGTTTAATTATAGAAGTAATTCTCAATGACAGGGGTCAGAGTAATGTGTATTATGGTGTTTAATTATAGCAGTAATTCTCAATGACAGGGGTCAGAGTAATGTGTATTATCTTGTGTAATGGAGTATGACACATGTCCATTGTATACTGAATCAAACAAGAATTTCCGAAACTAAAGTAGAAACATAACTGTAACAATGTAGCAAATATGGACACCTCTACATATAGGAAGCTTGTGTTAGGGTCAGGATGAGGGTGACGGTAAAAGTGAATGTGGGTTAGATTGAGGGTGAGGGTTAGGGTGAGACATAAAAAGCTACGACGGTTAGAAACTGAACAAGAGCATTACAGTGTATATAAACTAAATGCTATGTTACGCCCCGTCCATCTCATCCAAAAAACGTACTGATAACTTAATCGACCGCCTCAGTATCAATTTCATCTTTTTTATAATGTGCCCACTGTTTTGCGGTCCCAAATTAAAGGTACAGCTATATGTCCATAACGATATATAAGAATACAATGACAATGACAAGTTTGTATACATTATGGATTAGTAAATACCAAGTTATGTCCCAATACACATGTAGCAGATTAAACAAAAGTGGGGTAACTTTTTATCAGCAATATAGAGTGAACATGCTTTCCTCGTCAAAACGGTTCCTACTTAACACGAATGCAGTTCTTTGGGGTTTCTTGGTCATGTTTTTGTTCAATATTCTAGCGAAAAATATACTTCAGTGTTACATATGTGTTACCTCCACGAGTTTGGTATTTACCCTGGTGTTGTTTGTAAGGCACAGTGTATCTTTGGACGTGTCGTTCTTCATCTGACTTAAACAAAAAGACCACGTCAATACATCGAAAAGTTGTTTTGTTATTTCTAAAGATGGTCTTAGTGTACAAAGTAGATTTACTGTTGACCGGAAATTGTCGTTTTATTTCATGTGCGTGTAGTTTGTTCATCCACCGTGATAACAACTTGGGCGATACATTGTTAAGCGTAAACGGTCGATAATCGTTATTGATCATGGCGCTGAATTAATGTAAGTCTGTTGTTAGGTACATTGATTCTGTGAGATGTAACTGTGCGTATAAAGATGACCCCATTGGAAAGTATTGATGAGGCATGGTTAATAATTACAAGTACAGCTTCGGTAGAAATGTTCCTTCCTCGGTTAAATGAAGACCAAGTCAAACGTATGATTGATACATTATAAAGGGCAACGCATGGTGATGTGGAAAACCTTTTCTGTGCGACCGCTACAATAACCACAACAACCACAGCAGCAGTAACAACAATAACCACAACAACAACCACAGCAGCAGTAACAACAACAACAACAGCAACAACCACATCAGCAGTAACAACAACAACAACAACAGCAATAAGGACAGTTGAAAACACTATAGCATGAAGAATTCATTATGTATTTAAATGTTCAGGTAAGATCGATAGGCTTGTATTGTAACATCATGTGAAGACAATACAAAACGATAATAGGGATTGGAACTACCAATAAGGTAATGTCTACAGTGTGCATGTGTGTACGTCACAAATCAACGCTATCTTACCTACAAAATACGACTTACACAAATGCTTACAGTTCTAAATGGTCCCTCGTGTGATATAATTAGAGACAGTTTAAGACAGTTGCTTATTTTAAAAATAAATGTATACAAGGCACTGAACTCTGTCTTACTGCTAATGAATACGTCAGTAAGGGTAAGTTAGCAGATAAGACCACCTGAAAATAAATGTTCAATCATGACTATTTGGCTGCCACAGTACGTTCGTTTGTTACACTTCTATGTGTATCGGGGTATCGGACGATGCTATAAAACAGCCTAGACGCACATGTATGTGCTGTGTCACGTTACCATTCGATTATTTAAACAAAACCATAAACAACAAGTTTACGATCAAGTTATAGAGAACTCAAATTCATATTCGAGTGCATTACATTCTAAAGTTTTCCTTGAAATGTATGTAGTATGTTTGCATGAATAAACACCATAGCAAAATTCCTTATAAAAGGTACGCATAATCAAATGTGCGTGACCAGTGGTAGATTTGAAATAGATATTCAAGTTTACATCATTTCTTTTTGTTTTGGAAATGAAGTCAACTATTTTTTAAAAGCACACATACACAATAGATCGTGCATGAATTGAATGCACTAATTGGAAACTGACTAGTATAATTCATTATAATTGTGTTATTAAAACCACGGTGTTCGCCTTTATTCGAGATTATTGTGCGCATATACGTAGATTTTTATTTGTCAATTTATTCTAAAGAAAGTCAATTCTTTCTTCATATTAATAATTCATTCTATAGGTTATTTATTCTTTCTTTCGTTGGTATTAATTCATTGGGATTTTTTGTTTTGTATTCGCTGTGTAGAATATTAATTCGCTGAACGATGCTATAGAATTCTGAGGACAAAACTCTCCCCCCAAAAAGGCGGACCGGTAGGCTTGGCGGAGAGAGAATTTCTTTCGCATTTGTGAGAAGGGACTGTCATCCTAAACAATTATTTCCTGATTCAATTCTATTGGCCTTTATTGATCCAGTGACTGATAAGTAATCTAGGAGGCGACAGGAATCAAATTGTCCAAGTGTCTCACGGGGTACACTGCTTTGCATAAACTGTTTACAACCCTAAAAGGCATCACTTGTTTTCCTATCACGAATGCCGAATGCATGCCAAAATGTTGGACGAATAGTTAGTATTTTTATCGTCGTACTTCATGAATATATGAGGTCCTCGTTTTCTAAGTTACATATATGTACCTAAAAGTGAAAGTTTGATGATAAGACCAACCTCAGGACCGACAAAACTGGTCTTTCTAGTGAAACGATCTGAAGAAATATGTGTTGGACCTAAATGAAGTGGACATATCTTAATATCGAGTGATTTTGGTAGCATTGCTGTACATTTATTTGGCACCGATACAAGCTGTCGAGGTTGTTCTAAGCATATATGCATAGTTTAAAAGATACATTATCATTAGGCAGAGATCCAAAGCTATAAGGACTTAATGTGCAGACTTTTGCACATTTAGTCTTTATTTGGTTCAGATCTCGATAACTACTTACCTTTCGGCTACCTTACGTCCCTCATCCCTCCACTTATTGCATTAATAAAGGTTATTTCGATTCAGTTTTATTTACATAAACAAACATAGACATATCCTTTTAGATAGATAATAGTTCACAAAGACAAGTTGCAATATAATAGCCTACTATTATTTTTCTAAATATGAGTATGCACATTCTAGCCCTTAGCATCTTCTCATCCTGCATTCATCAACTTTTTAAAAACAGTTCTGTGCGTATCTTATGAAATCGATGAGTAGTCAAATTCTTGTAGTTAACACTTGTTTAATATGCCCCTCTCCTTTTCAATGCCCCCTCCCCCTTTCAATGCCCCCCTCTCCCACCATCTCCCTCAATCACTGGCTCCCTGAATCGCTTTGCCAACGTCCTTCGATAATGTCTGCATTTAAAGTACTCTTAAAAAGCAATTCCGACCAAAAAGCATTCGAAAATTGCATCCAGAATGTGCAAGAGTGGTGGAGATTTGCATACAAAACTTCTTAGACAAATCAATGTTATTCAAGGAGTCATAGACAAAAATAGAAAGAAAATCTCAAACATTGTCGAAAATGCAGCACAGCCAAAGCGAGAAGCACCTATAGTTACTCGGTCACCGGTTTTTACGAATCAACCGTGCTCGAAAATAGTAACACATTAAAATTCCAATTACAAGAACCATAGGCCTGTTAAAAATCGCACTATGCATGACTTGTAGAAAGCTGGATTTGACATGAATAGTTTGCTTTACTCATCAGAAAATTGCACTTATAAGACACAATTGGTTCAAAGATAATCGAGTATTATGATGTTTAACTGTAGGTAAGTGCATCAAAATTAAAATATAACCAAATCTTAAAAGTGGTCTAAACTGTAAGTGGAGTTGTCTTTTTGCGAGATGGTAAAAGGAGGGATTTATTGTAAACCAATATAAACGCGTCTTTATTTGTAGTATGTTCTCTCTCTAGGAGGTAGTAGTACAGTGCGTCAAACATAAAATTATACAAATCTTAAAATTTGTCTAAATTATAACCATCTTGGTCTTTTTTGCGAGTTTGTCAAAAGACGGATCTACTGTAAACGGATTTTAAATAAGAAATATCTTAAGGTGATAATACAACTTAATTTAAGAGCTCGAGACTCTATTTAATACCTTCGTACACATCGTATCGTATGGCTGTTTGACGCACGCGCAATATTCAATCGGTCCAAGTAATTAAATGCCTGCAGTAAATTGCCGTTTAGACTGTAAAGATCTAGGTTTCACATTACTGTTATTGTAAAATAATAATAACGTATCATAGTGTATACGCACCCGAACAGTTTCAGTTTTAGTTTACGGGTAGATCTACTGTTTAAACGTGTTACGCAATTAACTAGGTAACCGGATGTCATTTATCTAAAATTTGAATCATGATATAATGGTACATGCTTCATAGTTGATAATGTTATCAATCTCTCAAAGCAAAATGAGTGTAAAATGTGTATGGATGCAAGTAAGAAGTTAGAACAGTGTTTCGCTGACTCATCAAATTGGCAATGCGATTAAAAAAACAGTCACGTGAAAATACCCGATGACTAATAAAATTCGCTATGACGTAGGAACACCATTTACGTCATGTAGCGACAACTATGCGGGCAACCTTAGAACATTTACGCTAGATCGGTAAGTTAACCCAGTTGTGGTGAAACTTGTGATGTGTGACGTCAGTTCGATAGCTCGCGGGGTTAGAAATGGAGCAAGAGTCGAAAGTTCGAAAACAGATATAGCCTAGATGATGGTATGCCTAAATTTAAAACACACACGCTATCGCATCAATTTAAGCAAATCTTCCATGTATAGTTATAGTCACTGTGAGACTGGTTTCTGTGTTTTTATCGACGAACAGCGCCAAAATAATGAAGACAGCCTGTTTAAGGGTAACATTCAACAATGAAAGTCGCGTTGTTTAAATGCGATCAAGTTCGAACGTTTTCCAATGTCTCTACTATTCAATGTTTAAATAAAGGTGTCGAATCAGTTGAATACTCAGGAAATGGTTCTGGTACGCAACCCATAGTTCAGCGCTCAGTAGATTCTAATGTGAGTAGGAGTTTACAGAGAAAAACACCAGCAACATGTAGATCAAATATTTATTGTTCACGCTTTAAAAACGTATTCACATAACAAGGACTTTATAACCGTATCAATAAGGAAAGAACATTCATATTTATCGGTTTCAGCAAGTTTTGAAATATACGAAACTGATAAGATCTACGAGTATGGAATCAGTACGTACACGACCGTCTGCGCTGTACTAATGCATATTTATCAGTTTCGTCATATTTGAGAAAATCCGAAACACACAGTTTAATGTCTTTTTTCTCTCTCTCCAATAAATCAAGTGGAACGTAAACAAGTTATAAAATAATATATAGTATGTTCTAATAACTGGTAAAATACTATGATATATCTTATATCTAATTATGAAAATGGATTTTAATTAGTAGTCCTGTATCTAGATCTACCCGTGAATGACGTCAATTACAATCTCTAAAACCAACAACCTAGGAAATACAAGGAAACATAAGCTACATCAAACTAAAATAGTACTCTACATAGACCCGTATTGCTTTCAATTTCTTGGGTTTGCGGTTTCTATCATACGCGTTGTGGGTAAAACCAGGTATTTCTCTTAGACATTCATTGACGTCAAAGCTGGCCGCACTTGGACCCGCCACCTTTCTTATGACCTGTTTCCCCCGTGACCCTTTGACCTATGAACGTTTTTTTTTCTTCTGTTTTTCGTCAAGTATTTTCATGTAATGTCGTAACGATAGCCTGTCTTACCTATACATTCAATGATTAAATGCGTACTGTATGTTACAGAGTTTAGAGCCACTATTGTTGTCGCTGTTGTTGTTGTTATTTAACGTTCCGCTGCTGCTTCAATTGCTATGTCCGTCATGTGCTAATGCAATCGCCCAGCCATACAGTTCAAAACCGCCATCATCATCACTGTCGTCATTATCATAAACGTGATAAACTTGGTGGCCTGTCATAATAGTTAACTCTCAAACTAAAATACCCGTGAACTAGGTGATGTATGCGATCACCTTAGATTTGATAGATGAAGATTTAAACAGCTCGAACAATAGTAAACTGTGTCCTACGATTATATAGTTTCGCTAAAATAGAATTTACCCATTCTTTGAAAAGTCAAGATCAGATACCCCCGAGCGCTATGTAATTTAATCGAGTGCTCTTGTACGGTGAATAATTGAATATGTCGTAGATTGCGCACCATTTTCCCCAGCTGTAACGCATTTAGAGCGAGACGATAATCTGGCCGCTCAAACAACTGATGAATTGCCCACCGTTACGATGTATGACCGTCAGCCTACCTAGCCCTTGGGTGCAACTTAGATGTGTAAAGAGTAAATATAGATTACAGCGGTAGTATAAATACTGATGGGACAGGTAGAGTACTATATAAACCAGGCAGATGAATTGATGTTAGGTTGCAAACAGGAGTTTATCATAGTAAAACTAGACATTTACACTGTGTTAATTGTTATATCTAGTTTGAAGTATGGATGATACGGTAATCAGTTTAGAGGTGTTAGTAGTTAAACATGTATGCTATTCTTTAATAATAATTTAATAATATACATCCTCGTTTAAAAGTGTCTTTATTTTCGGATTAGCCGTTTAAATAGAGAAACGGGAAACTAAATTGCTATAGAAAATAAACTAATTATGTGTCAGGAATAAAAATATGAACACTGAAATATATAGTATGTCGCATAATCTGCAGTGCCACAGGACAGAATTTCCGATAGCGAGCAGTATTGGGTACGAACGGGTAAAAGGTAAAGCGGAGTACTCTCCCTTTCAAAATAAAGGTGGCGCGGTACAATGTCGTTGCAGACGCAACATCTTGTGGAAATGCAATGTTTACATTACTCTACTTGGTGCTAAATGATGTTTCAGGGATTTGTATGTGCTAGTGCTTGTTTTATCGATATAATCACACAACATGGTCATCGCAACTACTCATGCCATTACTTATTTTCTCTTAAATCAGAGAGATCCGGGAAGATTTTCAACTCCAACAACGACGAGTTCAAGTTCCTCCAAACTAGCGGATGGGACCAGTGCCAATGTAAGTAATTAATAAAGTATTTACACGCGTGTTTGTATGAAGTAGGCAGTAAACAAACGAGTTACTTGCTAAATGGTTGCAAAAGTTGTTGTCACCAAAGTGTTTACATAAATCATTATAATTTAGGGATGTTAAGTTGTTGCAAAACACATGATGATGCTGGTTAACTTGATGATGATGAAATTTCCCACCAAATGACATAGCTTGAACATGTTGAAAATCTAAATGTAAAATGTATGAATGATGCTGATGATCATCTGGTAGAAGGTCACTGGATGGTTTAAAAACTCAGTCTCTGGATAAGAACGATCTGATTTAACATGTTTTACATATAAATTCATCTTTGATTCAAATTTGAATGATTACCTTTATGAATAAATGTACATGGTTTGAAAATGCATGGATACAGTAACAGCATTTCTTTTATATTTGATTTTACTATGACAAGTTGGATCAGAGGTTTATTTTCTAAACTGTGTCTAAATCTAGGACAGCACAATCTCTTCAGACCAGGACGACACACTTTTTATTCTTGTTAAGTTGTACTTCTATGGATCTCTTCCCTGTTACAGGTTTGAATGCCATTAGTTAAACAGAAAAATGTAAGATAAACCTACCATTTACCATGGGATATTAATTACTATAACAATGCTTTTTTTATTACGTTTTATAAGTCGCATTATATTTTTATTGCGTATTGGATGGTTGAACTTATTCAAACTACATTTACACGTTGATTTGTTACGAACATTCTGATTTGTGCAAAGAACAATTCATAACGTCTTTATAATGTCTGCACACTTCTTACATTTCCATCATTTTACAAATTTAAGGTTCCAACACAACCTTTGTTTTAAGAAAAGAATAGAATTTGAATGAATCGATTATACTCTTTGAATCTTAGTAACTTTGATTGGGTGTGGCACATTTCTTCTTCAGCATTAACTGATAATTAATCTGCTACTGTCTAAACTTTGATTACTTTCAGTGAGACTGATATAGAAATGTGATCTTGTTATTATTCCCAGGAAAAAAGTCTTCATTTGCAATTGATCAACATTAATGGAGGGCTGGTCATAAATATCATGATCTTTACGAAAAGAATCAATATTATACAGGTTCATTATCGAGATATAGTCTTACAGTTGTTGTTTCTTGATGGTCATATATAAATAATAGGAAGAGACTATACAAGTTTCAGAAAGTCATGCAGGCAGTTGTCTTGTTGTAAAACAGAATTACTTTCAAAGTCACTGACTCATGATTTTACCCATCTAACATGTTTGGCTGCTGATTCTTTGTCAGTGCTCTAGGATTACGTCATTTTACATTTGTTTTACATGAATAATCTGGAAAGAACATTTATTTTAAACCTTTTTGTTGTTTTTTATAATCGCATGTTTCCCCTGAAAGACCAACAATACTCCAGCAATGTATCACTTGAGGACTTGTCAGGAAAAAAAGTTATTAATCTGATGTTCAAAAGAAACATACAAAAACACGTTTGGCTCAATGAAAAACTTTCGCAACTTAATTGATTTTATATGGTTTCTTCTACATCAATGCATCATATATTACGCCTTTCAAGCTTGGGTTGAAATTCCTGTCCATAGCCTACTTGTTAATGCATGTTATATCTCGCTAAACATAATACTTCACAAGCTTGAATTGGATTTTCCTCATCAACAGAAATTGTAATTTTATTATAAGCAATTCAATTCAGTTTCCTATAGCTTTAGAAACAGCCCACTTTCTTATTCAATCAAGTGCTTGTTCAATCAGGTATTATACATGGGGGTTTATGGTAAAGTGTATATTTTGTGACAACAGTAGAATGCTTCAATACGAGAAGTGAATAATTTATTTTCTGTGTAAAAAAATGAAGTGTAGTTGGATAAAGGTAAATAGTGTCTCGATGCATTTTATAAATGGAATGTAAAGTTCTAAACTTCTATTGTTTGCACTTCTTCAGAATAGTTCAATGCTTATTTATCTAACTAGAGTGCTTGTTAAAAAGATTGATTTATATTTAATTTATCTTTTATTGAACCCATTGTACAGGGTCCTAGAAGTTAAAAAAACTAAAGGACAATAGAAGTTTGCTGGGCATTTATACACTTGGGAGATAGAAAATTGAAATTAATGACTTAAGGTTAACGCAGGGACATTTGAATGTAGTGACAAGAGTGGATTCTCAGCTTGATTTAAAGATATATATCATTATTTACGCAAATACTGAAATAGTGCTTTTCAATGGATGCATAATGCTTGACAGAACTAATCTATTTCATCTAGTAGTTTTCATCAGTATATAGGTGAACGTTTTACAATTGAACTGCACTAGCATATTTAGAATAATATGCATATGCATTCAGAGGTAGGTTAAACGTATGTACCGGTATATGTACATGTATAAGAGTTTTTTTGTTAATAGACAGATGAATTGTTTATTTACTGGCAGGTTGACTACTGTATACAGAAAGGAGATGTATTGGCCTATAATTAATATTAAAGTTCCGTCTTTATGTTACAGACTCCATATCATAATTCAAGTTTCTATGTAGTGTAAATGATGTTTAAAGTACAGAGATAGTATCCTCAAACTAACACAGGTTTTGCTTCTGTTTTTCAGGATTTCACAGTGCAACTCCTGGAATGCGATGACTTGAAGGAACTCAGTACAGTTATCAAGACCAGTTTACCAAATGTTGTGCGACAGATTGTACGTACTTATAATTACAGTCAGACTTTGCAAATAAGCTCAAAACGTACCTAGCACAAAAATCAATTGCCTTTGTTTATTCAATCGACTCTAACTAGGCATGATTGGTTCGTCAGACATGTTCTGTCTCATATGTTTTGTTATAAGTGTATTCAGGTAACAACAGAAATAGTATTACGTGCATGGTTATTCATTATTTGTTTGATATCATATATATTTGTGTTAAATACTGATGAAAAAATAACGTTTCTACAGAGCAATAAACAATTTTCCCTATCAAGACCACTCGAATGAACTGTTTCCTATTAAGACCAACTTTTTTGGGTCTTATAGAACAAAAATCAATATAAATCGGTCTCTGTATTATTTACAACCCAGGTGGTTTAAATAGAAGTTTGGTCACTGACATTTATTTTCTTATGTTAAGCCTTACAGTTACACAAGGAAGGTAATGGGTAGAAGATTGAAGTTGAAATAAATAAATGAGAGAATCATAGTACTCTTTCTGATGATAATAGACAAAGAACAAAACTGTCTTTTCAGACCAGTTTTATTTGAATATCTTCTGTGATCTCTTGGACATGCTTACCATCTTGCAAGTTCCTGATCCTGCTTTCAAGTCTTTCTTTTAATCATAACTTTATATTACTTTTCAGTCTGGAGCTGCCCTGTTTTACTTAGACACAGAATCTGATAATATTTACATCTCTGACCAAACTGGCAACCACAACTGTACACCATGTCCAGATTGTATCAGGTGAGTGGATCAACTTTTTCATATTGTGAAATCTTTATAATTTTGGCACTCATTTTGGTGGATTTTGTTGGTCAGCAGATCACAGACATTTTTTTTTTCTCAGAGAAAATCCAGAATTTCATGCTTACAACAATAAATGACTCCACCATACAGGAGGTTGAACTAATGACCGTTTTACCTGGTCAATGAATGCCAAGAATTAAGAAGATCTTCTTTGAAAATGCAGTTTAGTCGAACTTGCTTATAGGATAAGAAGTTAAAGGCTAGTAGACTTGGTTAAAGTACTGTTTTGCCATGTCCCAAATATCATTTTTCTACAC
>ENA-OREC01001840-OREC01001840.1-marine-metagenome-genome-assembly--contig:-NODE-1840-length-11194-cov-12.255734_pt1 | contig 11194 bp, 5 predicted proteins | sample MGYA00248626_ERZ508543 | MGnify/ENA primary metagenome ERZ508543 (study PRJEB26211, sample SAMN05518279) | marine metagenome | isolation source: Puget Sound, Washington, USA | host: Bankia setacea... | reverse complement strand
GGGGGGGGGGGGGGGGGATAAAAACGTCAAAACCCAGATAATCGGCGGTCCAGTTTTTGTTTTATAGTAGTAAAGCGCGATAACAACTGTTGATTGTTATTTCTCTGTCCGACATGTGCGTGTCGTTAGCCTAATTAAATGCTGAAAGCGGATATGACGATTTGTGGTACGATAACATAAGTGTTCCAGTGTGAAAAGGGTGTATAATAATGCTTCTTGGAAATACAGAAATGATGGATAGTGCATGAGTTGATTTTTTTTCTCTGACAGAGAATTAATCGCCAGAATATTGTGTTGTTATTGTTTACAATCGTGGTCCAAACGCCTGGTAACGGTGTCGAACCGGGCTTGCGCAGTGCTTTGCCGGTTTACTCACTTCCGGATTGTTAATTTTCTGTTTTTGCTTCCAACCGCAAGTAGTTCTAAACATTTGTCAATAGTTCTTCTTGAAATACAGTACACACTTATTTTCTAGCTGTCAAATTAAAACATAAATGTAATCGAAATACGAATTAAAGTGCGTCGACTGTGTCGTTGGGTGAATCATCGGCAAAAGGATTTAGTTTTCATAATCGAGAAAGTAGTTCCATCAACTTCCATCACAGATTTCAACAAAAAGAGCTCAGAAAATTATACGTGAAGTGCAAATATTCATGAGGATACAAATGTCAGACCATAATGGAAATGGAATTTAAAAGTGGTGTATGGCACTGGTGATTTTATTTTGTTGATAGGTATCTTTTTGTCACAAATTTGTACCATGTGATAGTGGCAAAACATGAACAGCAGACAAGTCAAGTGCTCAAAAAAAAGATCTCTGTGGAAATAGTCTATATTTTGTTCTTTTGATTGGGTCCTTTTGATCTAACAGATTACGTGATATGCAGAGTAAGGGTCAGGATAAAGCTGACGATAATTCAAGACGAAAATCATCAGGAAGGTCAAGCATGCATGGATCAAGTCGTCAGTCCGGTTCAGGGAGCTCGGGCGTGTTGATGGTGGGCCCAAATTTCAGGGTTGGGAAAAAGATAGGATGTGGAAACTTTGGAGAACTTAGATTGGGTAAGATGGAAAGTCAGGGCAGTCGAAAGCTGTCATAGAAAATGGAAACTACTTGTTGTTCTGAATCTGAAAGAGTTTCAAAAGAGTCACAGGCGCTTATTTAGACAGAGACCTTGGGTTTCATCTAAACATAACGCCTTTTCATGTCACTGTCTCCCTAGATATCCTGTGCAATGTTTAGTGACACATCGGAGTTACATGCAAGTGTCATATTTTTAGAATGTTCTGAGAGTTACAAAACAGTGAAACAAATGTCCCATGATTTTTAACCTATTGACAGCACTTTTTCATTTACTTGTTTACGTTATGGAACAAATTGAAATAGTCTTAGAATGTTACGTATGTACTAGACTTGACATAAACTCAAACTCCGATGTTTTTATTTGCACTCTGTAGAAAGTTATTTACAGCACAAACTCCATTTATCATATTGGACTTTTTGAGTATGCAATCGCATACGGTGACAAGATAGCCGAATGACGGTGGTCACTTAGTGGTAGAACAAGTAGAAGTAGAAACTGAACCAGACATACAGAGAATACAAATGTGTTACAAATAACTTGCATGTTGCAGTGGTTAGTGCGTCTGACTGGTAATCGGTTGATGCCTGTCAGGCAAGAGTTTGTAAGGTCTTGTTATTTTTTTAGCAAGATACTTCACTCTCATTGCTCAGATCTTGTCGTCATTTAAGGGCTAAATTGAGTGTGACTCACATATATGCGGAATTGCTTATTTCACCGTCAAACTAAAATTAATTTGATATTCTCCAATATCAAAAGCTGAACAAACAAGCAATTTTACCTTTTAACCCATTAAAATTCCTAAGTTGTAAATCAGTGTTTCTGTGAGTTTTAAGATCTATAGATGTTTGTGATCTGTATTCAAATGTAACTTTTTCTTATAAGCATATTTTGGACTTGTTATGAAGTGTTTTCTATACAATAACTGCAAAGTCTATTTAAACTTTATTTATTTTCAATGATTACGAAAGTCTATTAAATTTTATAGAATGCATTGTTTGAATGATGTGTTTATTATGAAAATCGCAAGCATATAACAAGTTTGGGCTTACATCTATTCACAAAATTGCCTTTCTAAAATCTGATATGACAAATATTTCTATAGACAATACCACTAGTCCTAGGTGTATGTTGAAACCCTTGATAACTATAGCTGATTAATTCCCAAAAGGTTATAAGAATGACTTTGTTTGAGGTCCGTAGGATTCTACCTCAACCTAACATTCATTATCATTTGCATAAATTACCCTAGCAGTGTCAAAGTTCATTTATGAGTGCAAACATTATGTATGTTCATAGACATAAAATATATCCATTAGTCTGACAGGTCATGGTTAGCTGCGCTTTAAAAATAGACATTAAAAGTCATTAATTGAAATAAACAAACCTGAAATACACATAAATACTGAAGAAGGATTTACATTGTAATTTGATTAGACTTCACTCAGTGCACTAAAATTGAGAACTTTAATTTTGGCAAATGGTATGTTTGGAATCACTGTCATAAATTTGCTTCTCATTGCTGGCCACATATCATGAGTAATCAACTGAAACTTCTAGCTTTGACAAAATTGGTAAGTTAGTAACAAACTTTATGAACAAACTAGAGTGACTTTTCACCTACTTTAGGCAAACATTTCGAACCTCTCTGAAACAAATTCCCCAGTCTGGCCTGCTTCTGATGGGTCCCAATACCAACACAGGTGTCTCATACAGTTAATAGTCTGAACATAATCTGTACGCTTAAAAAACGGTACTTCAATTTGGCATACACATTCTATATTCAGCCATTAGACAGGGTCCGACAGATTTTGGAAATTGGATTTTTCATCTGGTAGTCGGGAACTACGCGGCTTTCATATCGGTTGAAATGTTATAGTAGCTCCTTAATGATAGTAAAGATTGCATTTGTTTCTTTTTCTCATTCAATGACCTAATCCTCATGAGTATAGTAGTGAAACTTTTGTTGCAAATGATGTTATCTGTGTGAATGTGTAATATGCATGAGTGAAAGGTCAGAAAAATCGAAATACTGAACATATACATTGAGGTCCTGGTACAGGCAGGGCAAAGGCCAGGGCTCCATGGGGCCTTGACATCAGTATTTCAGAAAACACAAGTCTTTTCTGACCTTTACTGTGACACATTAAAAAGCAAAGCCTACTGTATGTGATTTTTCTGCCAGACATGATATCAGACTCCACAAGATTGATTTAAATGATCTAGCTTACTATTTCTGTCATTAAAAATCTTTGAATAACTAGAATCCATAATTGTCTGTGAATAATAGTTGCTACCCAAGTGAGTGAAAGAAAAACGTAACACAACGATTAGAAAAAAAAGTATTTGTGTCTTGTGATTGTTATTATTTGCAAATGCAAAGAGTCTACAGCATAATTTTATGTATTTAATATGGAGATTGTTGATGACTGAATAAATGTAAACCATCACTATGTATTAGATATAGAACTATCACTGATTGTGATGAGTACTCCCTATCTCAATGTGTCAAAGGAAATAAGGAAAAACATGAACAAAATAAAAATGACTTAAAAACTGCTGAAAAAGTTTGAGACACAAGCTTTCTCTAAATGGATATACCAATTTTGAAAAAAGGGGCATAATTCATGGACCCCTGTGCCGAACCTCACAAAACAAATGTCATGCACATTTACTCTTCATAGATATCATGTATAGCAAATCTCATTTATATGCCTCGACAACTGTGGTATAACTTAGTATTAGACTGAAAACGGCAATATATAGACAAATTGTCACCTGTTTTTGCGATGTCGCAGTGGTACTTGAACAGCGTCAAGGATTCACTTTCAAAACTTGACATAACAGAGAGCACGATGCAAAACTTTTAAGTGATGATCATTTTATATTATGCTTAGTAGTGTGTACATGTTATTTTTTCTGAAGACCATTGCTAAGATTGCTGAAACGTAGATACAGTAGTCTTAAAGATTTAAGGTGAAGCTTTATTGTTAAAATTATATCCAAAGCTTTCAAGTATGTGTTACAGTGTAACGATCGCAGTTATAATCCTGATCATTCTGACCACGTGCGCTTTTACGTCGGAAAATGAAGAGATTTTGATAGCATCAGGAATCAAGCATGTTTTCTTTGGGATAGCATTATAATATATTAGCAAAATCTTTTAGCAGTGAAGAGAATTCAATAACCATGTGTTATGGATAAAAACATTTTTATTTATGTTTATTAACAAAGTAAAAGTAACAAGATTACGTATGGAAACGAACGTAGATACTCAGCGGATTTTGTAAGTTGAACTTTAGACATTGGTAAACTTGGGTATGGTTTTTACTTGACTGATAGTAGTTATTTATAATGTTTGACAATTAATGGTTATTTAAATAGTTCATAATTATAGTTAATCAGATCATTCATTATAGTGTGTTATATTAACATATTACTGTATATGCATGTACGATGTGTACACAATGAAGAGAACAATCGGTAATTTGTATGAACAGATTGGCTGTTGCGACAAAACTGACAGGCGACTGACTCCGCCTTTACATGAGATTTCTGTCTATCCGTGTGTTGATTGGCTAATGTAACCTGTGTGACAGACAACACTTATTGGATTTCTCGATTGGAATGCGTGGTGTGTAAACGCTTTTGTGTATTGGAAGCATTTTGACAGATTGTATATGCATTGCCAGTGAGACTGATACAATTGCAACTGATTTGAAATTTTGATTGCCTGACCAAATTCTGGTAGCCCGCATGCTCCTAGCAATGGTTTTGTCGGAGCCTGCATTAGGGCTGGTGAGCATGTCACGTCTGGGATAAATGGCACAGTCCACACACCATGCATGAAGGGCAAGGATTTTTTCCAAAATTAAGAAATCAACAAGTCCAGAAAAATATTAAGACTGCTAGGTGACCTTCAGGTCTAATTATGTAAGGTATATTTAGATGTACATTTTTGAAACGTGTTCTGTTTATGTTTGCAGGAAAGAATTTATACAACAATGAGCATGTGGCAGTGAAATTGGTAAGTAATGAAACTATACACCAAATCTCGCCTTAAAAATAAAATAGCAAGACCTGTCTCCTTTAAGTCTTTCACTCTTTGGACAAACAAATACAAATATTCATCATTTTATTGCAACATTACATTTACAAACATAGCTCATAACTATATTTAATTGCTTTTTTTTTTATCAGATAAGGTGATTCTAATTGATTGCCTCGCCTTCCTGTTTTTTTGTGCAAATTTAATAGTTTCTTACTGTTTGTATATTTGTCTGCTTTTAGGAACCTATGAAGTCTCGTGCACCGCAGTTGCACCTGGAATACAGATTTTACAGACAGTTAGGACAAGCAGGTGAGTCATACCACTTACAAGTGTTATTACAGTAAAGTTTGCTATAAGTATATAAGGATCACACAATATTAAGAGTATATAAAATAAGACTCGTCCACTATTAAGATCACCTATTTTCTGACCCACATATCTCAGTTCATTGAACTATGGTCTCGCTAATAGTAATAGAGTGACTCGCTATTAAGAACACTTTTGTTTGTGGTGAGGTTGCTGAAGGTTGTCTTATTACCAGAACTTGCCTGTACTATATAATGCCATTGCTTTAACTTAGGCTATCAAGCTGAAGTCAGATAAAGGGAACTCATGATAAAAACTGTATTGTGATTATGTAGAACCTTTTTTCTGTTTTTCTATGTATTTTTTCTGTCTTATTAATATTAAATTGGAGTACTCCTACTTGTTCCAGAAATAATCAGTCCTTCTTTTGAAATCCTTGAGAAAATTATGGATTCAAAAAGAATTTGCCTTGAAACATCAGTTTTATCTAAATGGAGATTATTTTTCTTCTCTATAATAAGAAAAAAAATCCCCCCATGTGGTAACAATAAGTAAGTGAGATGCTTAGATGCTGTTCACATTTGTGTACCCACTATGAGAGTTATAGGAAGAATCATTGGACTTCTATGGAGATTATTTCCCGGAGGCTTAATGTCACATAAACCAGTTGTTCACAATCAAAGATCAAGCGAGTGTTCTCTATACATTATCTATCTGCCTAGTGTCTGTGACTTGTGCTTCGTTGATCAATAATCTTTGGTGATGAGGGAACAACCTTGGATTTCTTTATTGGGTTTGACCTTCCTTGGGGGTGCTAGCTAGGCCATGTGTTGTATAGTAAGCATATTCAAGTACAGTAAAACCATAAGCTTATGTGTGAGAGTATCATGTCCATTTGTAGAGCTTGATACATGAATTGATCCAGTGCACATAGCGAATAGGTGTGCGCAAAATGATATGTTTTGATAGTGTTACTATATAAAAATGTAAATAGGCAAACAAAGATTTAACAACAAAGAAACAAATAATGGTTTTGTGAGATTTGGTATTTATCACTTTAAAGTTGAACGTTTTGGGTAGTTGCAGTTTTAAATTGGCTACTTATCATATTCATATCGGGTAACAACGACTTTCCCTCTTTATTTTCTGTACAAAAAAATTGGTATTTATAATTTTTATACTTTTTGTTACCCAATTGGTTTTTTCTAGAAACAGTAACAGTAAAAATTATTGGTTTATTTATTGGACTGATAATGTAACTTTTTTGATATCGCAATTTTGAAGACTATGTAATGGCCATTCGCTATGTTGATCTTTAGTTTTAATGGGGGAAAAAGAAGTTAAGCAATTTAACGACGGTCAAGTTTAAACTTATGATGTTTTTTAGACGTATATCAAAATAATTGTCCCAACAAATCAAAACAGTGTGTATTTTTCAAACATACACATAGTCATCTCTGCTATCTTCACCCTTCTATTTTTCAACAATACATGTTTCCATTTACATGTTGGTCATTTTGGCTGAAGGTTTGAAGTATTCACAATGGGACTATCGTGCACTAATTATCTGTACAATTTGTGTAAGCTGCCATAGTTGACCTAGGTTAGGAAGAGCTCTGTCCACAGCAGTAATTCACCAGACAATATTAATCACTTATTATTCCATGTACCAGACCCGTCTTTCTATAAATGTAGCCACTTGTAGGTACCTTCTTGAACACTTGCATTAGAATTATTCAGTTTCCTATTTTTAAGGGGTTCATATACAGGTTTTGCCACTCGTTGGGCTACACTATTCCCAATATGACATTCTCCTGATACTCCTTTCTTCTCCAACATGGGTGAAAACTGAGCATTGCATTCTTGAGCTTGAAGTTCTCTTTTACAAAGGTATTTTAACTAGGTCTCTTTTTACAAAGGTATTTAAACTTGTACAATTATATGACCTAGAGTACATTATATACATTCGAAAATAATCGTATGTTGTGTCATTTGTGGTTTCCTCTATTTATTGATAAATGCTTACATGGTCGGTTAGTCATGTAATTCAAATGGTTTCTCTATATTTGGGGATTAATTGTCAAACCAAACTGTAAATCGGGTTTATTTGGCAAGATTATTATTTTCAAATATTTTTTTCGGTTTTAACAGTAGCAGATCCAATAAACATTTTTATACATTTAGTGACATATTATTCTCCATAGACTAAATAAGTCAGGTTTTCAAATTTATAAGCTCGAAATTAAGCCAATTAAGATCAATTATGTGCTGAATAATTGCTTGCTGACGAGAGTATTCACCAACTTACAGTATCAAAAATTATTAAATCCCCTTGTGTGTTCTAAAATATGTTTCCTATAATGATGTCATAGTTTGTATCTCTAAGTCCACTTCAAACACTTTTATGTTGGTCAGATGTATTGTTAGCCAAATGTTGACCTTAATTTCAGAGAGGGCAGTACTAATGAAGATACAAGCTGAAGTATTTTCCATATTTTTGATAACGAGTAATGTTAAAGCTTCTTTCCCCCTTAAATACTTGTATAGCCCTCTAACACATTCATACGCTGTGTTTCATAGTGATTGATTGATAGATTGATATAAGTGTTTGTTGGGAGGGGAACATATTTCAATGACTTTTGGCCACCTAAAACTTGACAAACTTATTTCCTTTAGGAGGGAACACTTTATTAGTATTAAACCAGTGCTGAAGCTAGAGAGCGATTTGGGAGAAATAGTCACTTAGAATAGTCTCACTTACACCTATACAGACATAAGGGAGAAATTGATTTGATATTCAAATTCAATAAATCAAATAGATTTCTCACAAAAATACTTCAACAATTTTGTTGCAAAATATCTCCCTCCCGTTTAGCTTTTCTTTTGTTGAAGAATTCTGCAAATAACTGCTAACTGTTGTATTATGGATACTTACCTTTAAGATGACCTTGTTTTAATAATTAGTTAAATGTGACCTTGACCTGCCAATGACCTTGAGCATTTGTAGACTAAAGTGTAAAAGTGTTGCTGTTATTTGAAGAGTACATGATTGTCTATTTACAGAGGGCATCCCCAATGTGTACTATTTTGGACCATGTGGGAAATATAATGCCCTTGTGCTGGAGTTACTGGGGCCAAGTTTGGAGGACCTTTTTGACCTGTGTGACAGGAAGTTCTCCCTTAAAACAGTCCTTATGCTGTCTATACAAATGGTGAGTACTTTTATCTTTGTATTAGTTATTTGACAAGAGGTCAGTGGGTATTATAAGCTGTGAAATATGGTATTTGTGTTGGCAGTAAATATCTAGGTTTTCAAAATAAAGGAGACAATATGGAGGGTTTAGTTTGGAAGACAAAACTAACACACAGGCGTGAACAACTTGAAGCTTGAAAAAGCCGGTATACAGACAATTGAAAAATAATGGTTTCACAGTATTTTGGGTGAATGTTGTAAAACTTCTACATAAAGTGGTCTGTCAAGAATGTTGTTGGAGTGGAAGCACATTTCTCATTGACCATAGAAAATGGTACATTTGGTTTAATTGAACACATTATTATACGACCTACTTCAATATTTAACAGCTCCATCTTGTAAGAGTAAACTATCCATAAATTTAAAACCCAAATAAAAACGTCAGGAAAGAAGTCAAACTATAAGATTCAAAGGATAAAAACAGCGTGTCAAAAAACTCTGTTTGCGAAATAAATTTCAGAAGAGATAATCAAGAACTACATGACATAACATTATTAATAGCACCACCATCATATGACTCTGAGTTTATTCAATATAGGCAACGATGGGCATGTAACATATGAGGTATTGATTACTTGACATAGGCTGATGAATTGATGCAATGTAGTCATTTATCTTTTTTCTCTCCCTGTAGCTTGCTTCACTACCAGCATATACAATTCCCACCCCCTGTTGTTGTAATCTGTTCCATTGGAGTGATTTGATTGAAGAATCTAGCGTTGTCAGTGGTCAGTAGATTGGCTAGCTGTGTAATTGTGGATTTCCTTCTCACTGAAAGTAATCATGGCTATATACACTTCTGTTGATGATCATAACAGGGCATGAACATTGTCAAAACCTGGTGGTATGGCTACATGGTAAAACAAGTAAAATACGTTGCAGATTTCAAATTGTCCTTGTCCTGCATCTAAAACCACTCAAGCTATATGTAATACACTGCGACTCCATTATAACGTGGTCCTATATAACGCAGTTACCTCGTGGCTTCCAAATATGTTTCCAGTATGACATGTGCGAAAATGTCAGCAGACAATCGTGGTATACACCATGCAAGCTGTAAAATACGTACTCCCTGTGTATTTCCTAGCCAAATTTGACACCAGTTAATCTTCCCTGGGGCGGTGTCAACGGGTCGCTCGATATACAATCCTTATGTAATCGGGGATCATGTGTAATTAAAAGATGATTGAGCAACTCGTGTTTGTCGCATGTTTAACACTTTACATGTACCTTACTTCAGGTAATATCTGACGCCCGTCAATTGTTTGCAGAAAGAACCGACGAGACACGTGAAAAACGTGATAATGATGTTTAACCATGCCGTTAATGCATGCACAGGCTGTTATTTTTACAATGCCCTTTTTTTACGTACACACAAATAACACAGTTACTTCCCTTAGTAATAATTTGCCATTACATAACCATAAACAGGATGTCAGAAATATCAGCATTTGGGATCAATTTGTCTCAATTTTAAAGGCATTTATAAACTTGAAAAATTCCAATGACTTTAAGACTAAAATGGGGGCGAAAAGTGCAGCGTATACACAGGCGTATACGGTATGTGAAAACCTGGGACAGAGGTCGCGTTAACGATTTTGACCAATTTGAACAATGATGGCATTACATAATGCGATCTGTTATAATGCATTTTTTCAAGTGGACCCCAACGACCACGTTATAATGGAGTTGCAGTGTATATAATTTTCGTACCCTGACTGATGTCTTCTTGCAGTTGTCTGATTTTGATCATATAAATATACAAAGGTATGAACAAAACACTGGACTTCAGACAGCCTTGACATTGACCTATTTGTGTATGAAAATGAATAACTAGAAAATGGTATACAAATTGACAACCAAAGTAAGAAATCTGCATAACCATTCTCTAGTTTTAAAGAAAGTGGCAAAAAACTACACATCGTGATATATTGTTGTCAAGAGTGTGTGTTCTAAAACCTTGATAAATAATACCATATGTCAGGTTGTTTGTTAATGAACCTTTACTTGCTGTATTAACATAAGAAATAAGCCCCATTTAACTGGTTTACTTGGATTATAGTCGAGCAAATATTATAGCTGTCATTTCATATATCATAGCTTTGGTTGTACACGATATTGACAGGATATCCGTTGGTAATTTATGAATTATATCATGTTACACATTATGTACTTCTAGCTGGACTGATCAATATCATAGGCTTGTTTACTGTGCATACTGAAACATATATACTTTTGTTGGTATATGTTTTCTGGTGTTGAGTTTCTCTAGGTTGTCTGTTGACAGCAGTAAGCGGTTGAATGACAGGTTTTGTTTGTCGTCAGTGTATGTTGCCTTGTGTTTTTGTTTGTCATCAGTGTATGTTGCTTTGTGTCTTTGCTGTTGTGTTATGGCCGTCGTTCTAGTTTTCTGTATACATGACTTTGTTTACCAGGTATAGAATGGGAACATTGACCTGACACTCATGAATACATTACATGGACTGCTGAATTATTTTTTTT
>ENA-OREC01001839-OREC01001839.1-marine-metagenome-genome-assembly--contig:-NODE-1839-length-11196-cov-11.851246_pt1 | contig 11196 bp, 5 predicted proteins | sample MGYA00248626_ERZ508543 | MGnify/ENA primary metagenome ERZ508543 (study PRJEB26211, sample SAMN05518279) | marine metagenome | isolation source: Puget Sound, Washington, USA | host: Bankia setacea... | reverse complement strand
ACTTGATTACCTTCTGTGTATGTTGGTTAGCGATGTGAATCTTGAGTCGATATTGCTTTAGTGCAGCATAAGTACACCCTTCATATGGACATGGAATACGTTCTCCTACAATATACAATACACAACATGTTTAGAACACATTATGTGCACATATAAAATCTGTTTAAGCATACTAAAGAATTGACCCAATATTTACCTTGTTTGAAACTGATTATAATTATACCATCTCAAATATTAAAATTACAAGACAGTTAATGCTATAACGAGAAAAGGGCAGATAAGTTAAAACACTTATACTTTACCTTTATGTATGTCCAGATGTGCCATTAGACCACTCTTGTTTTTAAATGTTTTAGAACACTGGTCACACTGGAACTCTCTTGTATCTGTAAGAAAAAAAGTCACATTTAAAAGTGAAAACACTGTAGTAATATTTAATTCAATATGTTTCAACCTTAAAAAACACTAGCATATATTCAATATCCTTCTTTACATAGGCAAAACAAAAATCAATTGTTAAAGGCAAATAAACAAACAAAAATCAATTGTTAAAGGCAAATAAGCAAACAAAAATCAAATGTAATTGTATTTCTTTTCAAGTCTTTTGTGTGCACTTTTATTAAATTGTGGAAAAGGAACTCCACTGAGTTATAACATAAATACATAACTAGCAAAATGGTCTCTATTTTTCTTTCTATTAAGTGCTGTTGTTTGCAATTATATGAATGGAAAGATAAAGGCGGAATCAAAAATAAAGCCTGCATACCTGAGTGCAGATGCATGTGTTTATCATAAGCCCACTTGTTGTTAGTCATATAAGCACAGTCTGCACATCGGTATCTGTAACATAGTATGTATACAATTGTATGTTAAGACATTTCATCAGGTTCACTTGTAAGTTGTAGACGTCATAATAGTGAAACATAAATTCAGATAAAAATTTGGTGAAACATTATTACAGTAGTCTTGATAATCGATGGTACATGTAGCTTTGCACTAAAGCCCTTACACAAAACTATAACTGATTCACACATTGACAGCTTGTATAAAATCTCAGATCCTAAATATAATCCAACAGAACTAACTTTTTCAGAATTTTTTTCTAATTGTCCTAACAGCTGTGTTTACCTTTTCCGGAGAGAGTCAGCTGTTTTAGTGTTAATAAGATCCGAAATATTTGCGTTACGTTATACTTTACATAAGTGCTTTAGTGAAACAGAACCCACTACACTGAAGACTAGATTGAAACTGATTAATGCACAATCCCATCCCATTAACTCATGTTGCTCACTACCAGTTAGCACATCTGACTTGTAATCATGTGCGCGATTAAAACGCATCAAAGGTTCCAGTTGTTTCCTTAAACAAGAAACGTTACCCTCATTGCTTAGGACTGGTTGTTTGCAAAGAATTAGAGCAAGATTTCACAAACAACCTTCAATATGTTAGATTGACATGTCAAACAAGTATGTCTTTAAACAAAGTAAAAAAAACTAGCCACACGCCATCTTTGTATATGTTTAAGACTTTCCCTAATATTGTGTTGCCAAAACTAAACCTTTAGGCATGCATAAATAAAACCCTCTCAAACTTACATGGTCATATCCTCTGGCAGTGCTATATCATGGCTTTTGTACAGATGTAGTATGAGATCATCATGACGACTGTACTTCATAGAACACATGTGACACATATGTCTTCTGTTGATGTTCTCACCATTGTGTATCAGCCGTATATGTTTCTGAAACAAAGATAACTCATGTCACTTTTTGCCCTCTCAATGAGTAGACATACTTACTTAACAAAATTGGGTTAAGAAACTCGACTAAGTAATTATTTGCAATATGTTAAATGATACAACGTTTCCTAGGTAACAAACAACTGTTACTTTTATTACACATATAGACCTTTCATCACCTAATATTAAAACAACAAAACATAGACAGCTGAGGGTACTATGCAAACTACAATGTATATTGAAGCATCATTGAATAAAAGAAATGTGTACTTCATGGAGACTTAAATTACGGTATATCTAGTCTGTTTATAAATATTACGTCAAATTTGCACTTTGTTAACATCTAAGCTTGGGGTTGATGTCAAACATTTGCAATAGATATAATCACGCCTTAATCAGAAACTGGTTAGTAAGAAGTCAAGTGATACATTTGTACATCTCTGCTTACTTACCTCCAGTCCCTTCTCCCCTTTCAAAGTCTTCCCACATTGATCACATGTCAGTATAGGAGGCAGGTTGCTGTGTACCAAATACTGAAAACAATTGAATAGACAACTTAAACATTCATTTTACCACTACATGTAGCTAAGGCTATTGTTCACCCATTTTAAAGTTGCAATCTTTGATTTATGATTAATTTACACACTTATCTGCCCATAATATTGCTCAGCCATACAGTATTTGCCAATGTTGGTCATCTAAAGGTTAAGTAATGGTCAAGGTCAAAGAGTATTCTTTGCAGAAATCTTGTCCCAGGTTGAATGTGTATACATGTAGTTGAGTGAGACATTTTTAGTCCAGTTAAACAATTTCATTTAATGATTTAATCAGTAGATGAGCTTAATCAGACAACTTGACTGGTCAACAACACCATACAAGAAAAATTGAAAACACAAAACTTGTTGAAAAGATATTTAAAACAAATCCGTTATTTACAAATTATGACATACCTTATGCCTTCCCAGACATTTGGCATTCCTGTAGTTTTTACCACAATCATCACAGATATAGTCGACACCTTTACTACAGTCATACAGTCGATGGACATGGATACGTTGGGGATTCATTGTTTTATAACCACACCACTGAAAAGGCACAAAAAATACCGTTTAATATTACTATACATAAACAGTTTGGGGATTAAATTGATTGGAAAACAGCAGTGTTTGCAATAATTTGAACTAATATTTCTACTCTTAAATACCTTTGAAACTTTGGATTTTTATCATTTAACAGTTTTGTTGGAAGAATATTCTTTTACTATTCTTAGTACTGTTCAGTCTGTTAAAACAAGCAACACTAATTATAACTAGTCTTGTGATACTAAATAACAAAAAAACATTGCATGCTACTGAATGAATAAAACCTTTCCTTAATAGTGTGGTTGAATTTAACCTAACATCATCTACTGTTGAATCTGGTTTTAAACACATTTCGTTTTTTCGCATAAATATTAACATACATGTACAGAAAACACTACATACCTCACATGTGAGATCAGGATACTCTTTTTTGTCATACATAATCTCATGGGCCACAAACTCGTGTTCCACCTGGTCACTAATCTTACGGAACTTCCTGGTACACACACGACAAGCAAACTTCCTCCGCCGCTCACGTTTCACCTCCATTTTCCGCTTGTACTTTTCTTTCTGTAGAACCAAGCATTCAGGATCACTTGCTCTATGTTTTGCGTACTCTTCATTAGTGGCAAATTCTTTGTTGCATAGCATACATGGCTTATTTGGACGAGCGACCTTGCACTGTCTTGAGTGTGCGTCTAAGTTAGCTTTCGTACTAAAAACTTTACTACAAGTACTACAAGGTTTCCTGACTTCCTTTTTCGTACTCCCTTTAACCTCTGGAGCTCTTGGTTTTCTGCCCCTATAATTCATCCGCATAAGATATCTGGACCTCAGTTCTCTAGCCGCATTTCTGGCTTCAAGTCTAGTCTTTGCACTTTCTTCCTTTTTACCTTTCTCTTCTTTGGTTTTACTAACAAGCTTAGTTTCCTTTTTAGCAGCTTCTTTTTCACCATCAAAGGAAATAACGGAGTCTGAATCACTGTCATTAACTTGCAAATCAACAGCATCAGTGTCTGAACCTGAGTCCTCTACTTTGTCTGCTTCTCCATTGTCATGATTTATATCTCCAGCCATATCATCAGTTTCCATAACTTCCTGTTTGACATTACCTACATCAAGGAACGATTGATTGATATCAACCCCAGCACTCTTAAGCTCACTTGCCAACTCAATCATACCAACTCGTTCACAAAGCTGCAAAAAGCCTGGTAGTTGATATTCATTGACTTTCAGGGTTGACGTGTACAAAAACACTATAAGCAATTCTATCAGCTCCACAGCAATATCAGTTAGATTAATGTAGAACAAGCCAGTTTGCTGCAACCTACACAGGGCCTGAAACCTATTACTGGCAACAACCAACACCAGTTTATGAGATAGCACACAACCATTATGACCCCAAATCACAGTGTCACAGTATTTTCCATTCTTCTGCAGCTCATGTAAATCCTTGAACATAGTGATGAAATGGTTGGCCATGAACACTGTGCGGTACTGAGTCTCTGAGGTTTCATTTTTGATAACACTCACTGAGCTTCTCATTGGATATGGTGATGTTAAAGTCCTCATCTCAGTCTCACCATCATCGGGGTCCTTTGGTACCTTGACAACAACCTCATTCCGGGCCTCAGTCTCATCTGGGTGAGTTGTAACCTTTTCAACAATCTCTTTTCTTGCCTCTGTCCTTGCTTCCTTTGATACCTCAATAAGAATCTCTTTCATGGCCTCTGTTCCTGCTTCTTCTGGTTTCTTTTGTATTTTATCTACAATCTCTATCCTTGACTTTGTCGCTTCTTTGTCAGGTTTTTTTGAAGCTTCATTACCAGTTTCTTTTCTTATATCTGTGTTCTCTTCATCTGGCTCCTTTGTAACTGTTTGAACAAGCTCTTTCCTTGACTCCCCTTTTCCAAGATTCTTTGAAGCCTCATCAAGACTCGCTTTTCTCACTTCTGTGTCTTCTTTGTCTTTCTCCTTTAATACTTTCATCTCTTCTGGTGAGTTAGCCATAGCCTCTTTAGTTATCAGGTTGCGGTAGTAACCTTTTCTGAAGTTAACCTTGCACTCCTGAAATGGTATTGATAAAATGAGTCTACCATGCTATTGATTAGACACCAGACATGATCTAAGATTTCAGTTTACCTGAGGACTCATTTGCAGTTCTGGAGACTGTTTCATTCACGATAGACAAGAGGGCCATGTTGACCAGTATCCTCATGACTACAGTGATGCCACAGAATGTAAACAATCAAAGTAAATGTTGCCAATTCCTATTTAAGTGCAATTTGTTTAATTTGATACAATTCATTTGATATTAGTTGATAAGAGTTTGGCATTGATTCATGTATTAATGTTAACACCATTCAACTGGTTTTATCCTGGTGTACCCTTTTATCGGTGATCTAAGGAAACAATCCAGTTTAAAAAAAATAAACATTTAACTTGACTTGTATAACAGAATAAAACTATTTTCTATTATAATAACACGCACAAACATTAATTGACACACTTGCATAACAGTTTACAACACTTTACTCTCCTGTCTTTAGATAAATAGGGCGATGCGCCATTAGGTTTGTTGATGATGCTCCTATAGGCTATAGCCTGGATTCATGAATTGTGTCCTTTACCATTTCAGAGCAGTCTATGTTGCCATTTCATTTTATACCGTATAACTCAATATTTAAGTCTTCCAATTATATGAAACTCAAACAAAATTGTTTGATGGTTACAAAGAAAGACTGGTAATTCACAATCAAATTCTGTAAAAACAACGTTAATAAACAGCTGACGAATGTTTGTGCCCGGGTACGAAACAGCTTGTTTAGCAAGTCAATCATTTGGTATTTGCAAGGTTAAATACATAGCGTGTGGGGGTAAATAACAGCAAATAGTGTATATACTTGTATGCTTCGAATAATAGTTGCAACTATCAATAACCTACCGTATTAATAACGAGTATTGGCCCTCGGTTTTATCGTGATTTTGGATTGGTATTGCATTGTCTAAACTTCATGACACAAAATTTGTCGTTGTAGTCCATTATAGCAATAAGTATAAACCATTACCGTAATCAGTATCGTCGCCATCGTACTCAACATGATTCATCGTCGTATTCATCATATAACCATCATAATCGTCATCACAATAGTCATCATCAGCAGCAGCAACATCTACAGCAGCATTAACAACACATTTAAATTCTCCACAAGGAAAACAAAAATATTTAATAATCAAACTAATTTTATTTGCAAACGAACTGTTATGTACAGCATATGTTTATTCTCTCGTAAAAATGCGTTTCAAAAGGTGATAAGTGTCTTCATTTCTTGCTCAATTGAGTTCGAGGAAGTGTACATTGTCAGAATCTTGGCGACTTAACAAAATGATAGATTGTGTTAATTACGCGTAAACGAAGAGTTATTGAGTTCTACTTATTACAGGTATTTAGGTTCATCGATCGTTACTAGAATATTTTGAAACTGATTTTGGAAGAAACCTATACACCTTCTGTAAATACAGTTAACGCAGTGAATCAATGTCGATTTCCCGACCAAAGGGTAGTCCTATCGCTGCCACTGCGAGTACTCTCCCTTACACTATCGTGTTAACCCAAAATGTAAGCAGAAACCAACTTTTTGATCGTGAATTCATTTTTGGCATTGAGAGCTTGAGATATTCAGTATGTGTCCAAATTATAACGTACTTGTCTCATCTTGTTGTGTCCTAAATTAAATAAAAAGCAACAACGACCGAAAGCACCACTCACTCTAACAATCACACCACGACGAGTTGCACGGATAACGTTTTGGTATCTGTTCTTGTTTCGTACTTTAATCGCTTCGACCCTGTAACTATATACCGATTTGCGTGCATAATAACGGGACAGATTATGAGATAATGCATTACTTCAACTGATGTTTAGAGCTGGGTAATATATAAACCAGTAATCAAAAGACCCTTAAAGAAAGTGTATGAGCTTTGTCGGGCTTACTGTCTGTTAATTTCACCCTCGATCACATATATCCCCAATCAAAGAATGAAGATGTATACAGTCACATAAGTTGGGAACGAAAGTGATAGTAGTTGCATTTTTCATTATTATTTTAGAACACCTTAAACAGTAGCAACACTGCAAGCCTGAAGTAAGCTCAGGAGTCCGTGGCTCGTCCGCCGTCCATAATAGGTTCGTTCATTAGCATTCCAGCAACTACGGTTCGAACAAGTAGGTTTATAAACAACGGACCACAGTCGCCGTCCTTGGATGAATTATAGTACATAGCTAGTTTGATATTCGATGTGAAACTAGATATTTTAAGAGGACACAGCGACGGAATTATTAATACTTATATATATTCAATGGTCTTCAAGAGAGCTATACCCATAGGACCAATGCTATATATGTAGTTATCCCAATGGAAATATTAAACTTGAAAACAGTATATATGCTTCATCTATTATGACTATATAGAATAAGTAATCAAGAAGAAATGGAGAACATGTTTTAAGTTTGAAAAAAAAGTTCTTATATGAATTATTAAATGTTCAGTGGTGTTGTTCTTTATACACATCTGGGCTTAGAAACAATCCCTCCTTGTAAAGTCACGTGCTCTAAGTCACCTTTATATACTTTATCCTCAGTGTGTTTATCAGTCACAATCTTTTTGTTTTGCATTCGCTTTGGTTTAAACACACAATAATCAGGTGCATACACTCTCGCCAATAGGTGCAGTTGAGACATGTGGAATCATTTCATCTTGTATTTGCTTTGGTTAAAATAACGCGGCAAACACAGTGCAATTGGAATAATCTGTTTCATCATTGTGTTCTTGACTTTCATACAGAAGAATGAAGCTAAGTAAGAACCCGTATATCGCCTCCTCCTGCTTGTGTCTTGTATCACTTCCGGTCATATGATTACACATTCGATACATGCGACACATAGCAATTAAAATATATATATTATTTCATGTAAAAGAGTAGTTTATTTTTTCTCCCAATGGTGTTAATTGTTCAACTTGAATTAAACCTATACCCCTTACACAAAACAAACAACTTCAACAACAACTCACACACAGATATATTGGTCAGCAATTGACACACTTCTATGCCAGAAAGTCTGTGAGTAATTCGAGTGCGAGTGCATGACGACAGCAAATTATTATGTAAGGAATTATTGTACATTTCAACAGTGATCTTGTAACTGGAAAACATTTTAGTAAAGTATTGTGCGGGTGATAGCACTTAGACAGGTGTGCTTAACTATTTGTTGTTGAATGGCGTTGATATTGCTTATATTCACCAACAAAATTAGCTGATTGCAGTCAATAATAATGCCTTATGTTATGCTGTTTTCAATGACGCCACACGAATTCCATAATTACTATAATATAAGAACATGATATCTTTCTTACTTGCTTAACCCTCTTTAACCTTTCTCTAAAACAAGGTGCCCGCTGTATTTGACACCAGCACCGCCAACAACGCAGGTACTGGGGTAATTCTATATCTGGGTCAGACAGTATCCCCGCCCACTACAATGGTTCATCCGGTACAACCAGACAACCAGGCATGATGGAGTTTGACGCTGCACCCATAATTATATACATCTACTTGTAAACGTGCCTGATACTTTCATTAACAAATAAAAACAGGTTGCCAGAACGGAGAAAAACACACTGCACCACATTTTGGACATATTGGGAACCCAATGCCACACTTTTAAAGACATTTCTACACACGGGACCCCAATCGAAGCTGTTTTAAGTCATTTATATAATATATATATATGAAGTTAGTACTAGTCAGATGTTTGAACAACTATTTTTCGAAAAAGGCATATTGTTGCACAGTCATCTTCGAGATGTTGTCCTACTTATGTATGGTATGTGTTTACTGCCCCTCGTCTGTTTAATTATTATTAATAGAGATGGTAACTCACAGTTTAGTAACGTATTTCAAACTGAAAATCCTAAAAATGTTGTGAACTACCTAACGTTTAGATGAACAAAACTACAGACGCAATGTTTCTAAATGCACATGTCAGTTTCAGACAACACGAGAGGATTCTACAGCTACAATTAGAACAAACAAACATAATTAGGGTAAGAAAATGTTATAATTTGTTAATCATTAATTAAACAGACTAATTACGTGTACTTGTACAGCACAATAATTAAGATTGGCAGGAAACAACCAAGACAGGTTAGACCATGTGACATTTCAAGAAAGACAGTTTCAACTAAGCAGTCAACAATATGCACACATTGACCTAAATTATGTACAGTCCAATTGTAAGCATGTGTACATATTTAAACATTTAGTTCATTGTGTATCATATTCACTTAAAATGCTGATTAGCATATTTAATCTTTATTCAAAAACGAACAACCCAATCCTTTTCTTATTCTAGTTTAGTAAAAACATATACATTCTACACTCACTTATTTATTTATTCCATAAGTCAGCATACACAGTATTCCTTTAATATATTAGAATGGCATCATTGAAAGCAAACATTAGCAATTCATGACTGTATAATTAACGAAATAAACAAAAGGGTATATATTCAATAAGGGTGGGAAGATGAAATACGCTTAATACTGTACTCTTTATACTGCATTTTTAAATATTATATTCACTATATAAAATATGTATTATAAATGCATGCTCTAAGTGGTAACGTGTCGATATAAAAAAGTAAATATCTGTTTTATTGAACGACTATCTACATACGAATCGCACTACTTATGCAAACAAACCTAGACAGTTAAAAAATATGGTGCTATATATTATATAATATGTTCTTTTTAAACAAACTTACACTTGGAGACGACCCTTTGATCAACTGTGAAAGAGTGACAAACGGTCATAAAAATCATACCCATGTCTAGTTTCAAATATTAAATGTGCAAGGTAATTGTCCAATAGTAGAATAGACCAGTTTTACGACAACATTTTGAAGGTAACTAGTTTCATACATGAGCCAAAGTTTATTACTGAACTATCAATAATTGGCAAGATATTAAGGACAAGTTCATGGTAGTTTGTATGGTGTGTCCGTGGATATTGTCTCCATGTCGAATGAGTTGTATACGCTAAGTTTTCCACAGATATTACCAGATGCTGTGAAATACTCGTGTTTCTGTCTGTAAGTCTGTGAGATGTAACTGCAGAAGCCCAGAAGAGCCGGTATTGCTTTCAACTCATCTTTCTAAGTTGTTGTCCACCAGCTTGCAACGATGCCCACGACAGAACGGTCCATTCCAAACTAGAACTAATTTCATAAAATCACCAAATAAAGAATATCTGGACTCTGGCATCCATTACCACTTATTGTTTGTATTGGATCAAGAAATGATCTTAGAAATGTCGACTTGGAGAATCGGCCATGATTATTCGTCCCCTGATTTCCGCCTGTCTCAATTATAAAAGTCTGACTCGTTCCCTTCATTTCCCCAAAGAAAGCCAGGGAGTCAATTTGTTCCGCGCCGAGTGTTTTAATACGAATGTCATAGCTCGGTCCCTAGTACATCTATAGCTGACAGACCGAATTCATTTCAGTACGAGCTTTATCAATCCTTGGTTCTATGATATACGAGGGTCTGTGATGGCTTTTCGGACATCCCCAAGCTTTACGTGGACACGAGTACGGCCATAGACAAACACTCATCACTATAAACAAGTAAATATCGCCTTACGTCTAATGAGTAGACTTTACCCCAAATAGAATAGGTCACATATATTATACGTTGCTATAACCATAAAGATTCCTTGACGATCCACAACCAGAAGTTTCCAATGACGCAGAAGATGATGTATGTCTGATGCTAACATATTTTCTCGCCTTCACTAAAAGTAGATTGTTTAACCTTATATTGCCGCGCGACTTTTTGGATACGCTGCAAACATGTTGGTTTCACCGGAACAAGCTATATTATATGCATTGGGTTGTTATTGTTCTGTTGTGTAAAACGTTAAACAGATATCTAGAGAAGGTAGTGTTTATCATAATTCAAACATTTACTTATATATTATATATTTGAATTGAAAATATAGTGTTGCTTACATTATTTAGAGCTCTTCTCATGGAACACCTGGTAGGTAACGGTGCGTTATTTCAAAGGAAGCTGTGATCTGTGATCTGTGCATGTAAATACTGTATAGACAAGTTTAGACAAGTTTATTTTCATTACATCCAAAAGGTCACATACCCATGAGGAAAATACATGTAGAATCATTTTATATACATTTTGGTTGAAAAAGAAATTACATACATGTATAATACCTTGTAATACTTCCCTTGTATGGCACGTTGATAAAATTAGTACCAAATACACACATATCATCATGGATACATTTATAATATTACTGTTT
>ENA-OREC01001838-OREC01001838.1-marine-metagenome-genome-assembly--contig:-NODE-1838-length-11200-cov-13.782073_pt1 | contig 11200 bp, 3 predicted proteins | sample MGYA00248626_ERZ508543 | MGnify/ENA primary metagenome ERZ508543 (study PRJEB26211, sample SAMN05518279) | marine metagenome | isolation source: Puget Sound, Washington, USA | host: Bankia setacea... | reverse complement strand
AATAATGCCAAATTCTCACAGGAACTTTAATAATGCCAAATTCTCACATTAAAAGCTTTCTAGATACATTGTACAAATCAATTGTTTGGCACATTATTAAACTGTGTAAAAACAAGGAGTACATGTGTTAATCCTTTGTTCCGATTGGATGAACTTTTCATTTTACTTGTTCCATTCGATACTTCTAACAAGCTAAAGGTGAGTTATTGTGATTGGCTGCTGGTTTAAGGTTGAATTGATGCTGAATAATAAATGTATTTACTGCATGAGCAAGTAATGTACCTACCTACAAGCTAACAGCATTCTAAAACAATGTAAATCATGTGTTCATATTGATATACCTTTGTTTTGTGCTTAAGTTTTATATATTTTTAGTTGTATTTTGTGATTAAATAAAAACGCTTAATAATGTGTTTTTAATGCTTTCACCTTTGTTTGTCCAACAACTTCTGGTTCTAAGCTGAAGTGAAAGCTGTTGTAACCAAATATGAACTAAGGAGGCTGTTATGAGATTAAAGTGAAAACCTAGAATTATGGATTTTCAAAAAGTTGGAAGTAGAACAACTAACGTTTAATCATTAATCTCTTGCACTGATGGCTGGTGATATAACTAGGTGGCATAGTTTGGAGCTAAATTTAGTGTATCGGTAATCACAATAAGGCATGTAGTCTATGTAAACATTCTAGTGGAGGTCAGTAACCTGGGCAACAGTATGGTGAGCTCCGATAATCTCTCCTGTAAATTGAAGTTAGTTGTGTTGACTGTGAAACTGCCCATAGTTGTTCACACTGTTCATATAAGGCAGTGTGACCTTACATAACATTGGCAGGTGTAGTCATCTTCTTACAGAGCTCCCCCGTTATATATCATTAGTTGTACGAATCAAATGTCTGGCAACTTTCACACATGAATCAAGAGATCAATGACTCAATGCTGAACTCTTACCATACATTTAGTCAGATGACATTCACCAATGCTCTATGCTATAGAATTCGACAGACATGTTCTTGTTGACTAACTGTTCTAATAGATTTGTACGAGTGCTTTAACCCTAGGTCTATCCACTAACTGGACTGATTGTCCTTCTGTCAAACCACAGTATAGGGCAAATAACAGGTGATCATTTGTGAAAGCAAAACATGAAAGATAACTTGTTCTTCATAATTTATTTACAGTTTTTAAATGTCCGACATCATGTATTATAAAGCTATCTGCATGTGAGAAACAGTAAATCAGCACCTGGGTTGAGACCTGCCAGTTTACTGAAAGCATGGATGATGAATATGTACGTACTGTTTACTATAGCTGTATAACACAGGTACACAGGCTAAGTGAAGTAAATTCATCTGTCAATAACTCTGTTCAAAACAGCAGTATCTTACAAGTTTAAATTCTTAATTGTTACTATTTGTATGCACTGTACACATACTTGTGGTCCATGTTGTGAGCTGGCAAGTCCCCCCTAGTACACCATACACACACTAACATAAACATACATTGCTCTCTGCCTATATAACTTATGCACTGGAGAGGAAAACTACTACACCATCACAGAGGTCTCAAAGAAAGATAGGAGAAATAAATTATGCAGCATCAAATAGCTTTGCAAGCATACAGCACTAACTAGTGAGGACCCTAAGTAACAAGTAAGTACCTGTTAGTTATATATACAGCAGTGTACTGTCAACCTAAGTCTTTATGACAAATAACTTAGTTGCATAGAGTGGAATGTGTTCAATCATCAAGCAGTTCTAACTTGCTTGGCAAGCTGTAAGTTTCCAATTAATTGTTCCTATTCTGAGAAAGCAATCATATTTATAAAGGCATAAACTTAGCAAAACATGTCTTATATAACTGGAAACCTCCCTATTAGCCTGGCCATGTCTATTTGAAGAGTTGGAAACCTGTGAATCATCCCTACAATGATTTAGTCCAACCGATGTCAATTCTAGGACTGGTTCTATAAGGTATTAGCAGATTTCCTTAACAATGATTCCACATGTTATTGTTGGCACATGCCACTGTTAGTCACTTTTAGCAAGCTGCTAGATTTTCGGTTGGATCCTACAATTGGTTAGCACATTTATTTCTATATATAAAGTGTTTATCTACAGGAAAAAAAGGATTTGTTCAAGGAAGTTTCTGGAAGACATCTATTACATATCAAGATGACTTTCTTCCATATAGGGGGTACTAAATTAATATAGGTTACCATTCTATATAAAACAGATAGAATGGCTCTCAACCAGTTATACTAATAGAATCCATACTGAAATTCTCAGCTATAGAAGAAATTGTACTGTACAGAGTTTTCAACAGAATACTCTATAAAAGTGTGTATTGTCAATGATGAAATGAAGACCAGGCAGATGTGTATATAAACAGTTTTACAAGAATTCCCGCATTCATATGGAATATATAAAAGTACCCAATGTCAGACTTTCAACTTTTTCAACACTGTGTACAAAAATAAAACAATATCATATTGAAAAATGACACTTTCACAACATTATAGAGTAACAAATGAAAAATAGTTCAACGTCAGCAATTATAGGCAGCTTTCTTTTCTGTGAGAGAGAGTACACTGATGATTAACAAACACATTTATATATATATGGTAACAAAGACCTCAGATAATGGGCTATGTGTTCACCGACAATGTAACACGTCGGGTAGTGCATATCGGTTGTACAAACATGTGACATATATACCAACTACAACCACCTTGCACAGAGCCCTAAATGAGAAATGAAAACATAGATGATAATATTGTACTCTCCAAGATGAATATATGCATACATGAGATAAGTTTGTGCACAAGGCAAACACAATAGACAAAAGTGAAAAATGTTTTTCTGTATATTCCTAACTTCAGAATTGTTTCAACACTTATTCAATGTCATAAACAGATAATTATAATATATACATGTGATATATACATCCATTTACATCTGATATAAGTTTCTATAAACATGAGATGCACACTCCTGAGCTCATGTTTCACATGGCCCCTGGCAAATATAGCGTGCTTCTACACGTCCATTGTACAATCTACACACTCACTTGAATACGTCACACTTCATTTCAAACCCATTGAGCTTTATATACGCTACCTTTTATATTGATAATGTACAGTTTTTTGTAGTTTGTGCATGTCTGATGTGATGGGTAACTGAAGTTTCAAGAGAAACTTGAACACTGAAATAGCACATCCGACAATAATGAGGCTACATTATGATCTAGAATCTGTGACATGACCAAAGACAGTAATCTACTTTGATGATGCACAAACATTTTTCTATTTTCTGGCACCCTGGCTAAATGCAACAAGACTGTAGCAGCACGACGAAGCATGTCCAAACTGGTACCCATCATTTCTGGGTTATCACGTAACATTTCTACAGTGTGCATGTTGGCTACATGGACTGCCTTTTGTTCTGCTGTCTCTATGAAGTCTATTAACAATGAGATGCTGGGATGTTGTAGTGCCACTCCACGTGCAGCACTGCTGCCTGACTTGACCAGCTCAGATAACAAAACAACAGAAAACTCCATAGTCACTTGCTCACTCTTATTGGCGAGAAGTTTAGTCAACACACTGAATAATTGCACTATTCTTTCATAAGGAGGGCTAGCTAGAAGCATGTCAACATTTTTGTCATGTATGCAGAGTTTACAGAGTGCCTCAAGCACAAGTCTTAATGGTGAGAGGACAGAAGTGAGCCCTACGGTGGGCAGAGGATCTGATGCACATGAAGAAGGGCACACAACCCAATGTAACAAGCCATCCAACACTGGCTTACAAATCTCATCAGGGTATACATCCAAACGTAACTGAGCACAAATATTAGCGAAGATCACAAGTGTGTTTTCTCGTAGGACATTAAGGCAGTCCCACCACCATTCTTCTACGCCCTGAGATGTATCAACCATATCCTCATCTATGTCATCACGATCAAACTTTCGTCGCACTCGAGAACGAGGTAGATGTTTGTGTTGCAGCAGCAGAAGCTTGCCTAGAATGTAAACAAGTCCAGAATGTCTTGACATCTCTGTGTCATTACCTGGTATAAATGACAAACTACGGAAAATATTGGACACACAGATGCAGCGTCTGCCAAGTTCATGTTGTGCCTCAGATGTAAGGCACAACGGTGGCTCGTTGCGTTGGTAAGACTCGTCTTCTACACTATGACGCTCTCCTTCTGTATTCAAGCCAAACTGAGTTTTACATATCTGCTCTAGTTCAACATTTTCTAAAAGTTCATATTTGACAGCAATTCTTATTCTTGGCTCATCTCTGAAATATGACTTTATGCCTAATTTCTCTTCCTCTGTACCATCATTGGAATCTGTTTTATCTGGAAGTAAATCTCTTGGTTCAGATTTTAATGTAACACCTTTCATGAAACGATTACAAGTATGATCTTTGTCACAACTATTATCAGTTGCTTCTGAGCTAGTTTCGCATTTCTCGTTATCAGAGTTGTCATTATTGGACTGTATTTCTGATTCTGTGTCTTTCACACCATCATTTTCTATGTGTTGTTCCTCTTTGATTGCACCTGTGTTACTTAGATTATCATGACAAGATTCCTCGGACTGATCAGATTTCAAGTTCAGCTCACAGTCTGCTTTTCGTTTCATAGCTTTGCGGAAAAATCTTCTGCTACATCGTTCATGTTCATTCAGGTCCTCAAAGTGTGTAAAGATATGCGCTGTTAGATCACCTTTGCCTTTTTCCCACAGATCTGACTGATCGCCAAACTCACCATACACATCCCAGTATTTCTCATCCAATAGTCCGTCGAGATCTGATGTATCTTCCACTTTAACTTCTTTCCCTTGGCGGGATATAGAGGTATAGTTTTTACGTGTCTTCAGCTTTTTGGCTGTGTTAGGAGAGCAGCCATTCTCTTTAACGTCAGGACCATCGTTAGCCTTAGTTTTCTCCTCAATATTCTCACTTTTCAGTTCATCACTGTCACATTCAGGGTTATCTAGTTTTCCTATTGTTTTATTAGCCCTGGATACTTCCTTTATTTCGATTCCCGATGCGTCATCTGCACCATCATCGACCGTCTCGAGAATGGCCATGCGTATCAAACTTTGCTTCAAGTCCTCGTGTCCTGAACCAATTTGCGTATCTTCAAACAAGTCAAATATTTCAATCAGACAACGGCGCAAATGATCAAGTAGAACCTCTAGCAGACCTGGAAGATGAGCAAGTCCAAAGTAGCTCACTGTGGAATCATCATACAGGAGAACGTTTAAAGTATCCAATGCCCATGAACTCTCAGCCATCAAACCAGATTTCAACGACATCATAATTCTCCAAGCTTCTATCTGACCTGCAAATAGAAAGGTTTGAAACATTCTCATTTTCTGCACACGGACTGTTAATCCATGAGAACAAAGGTAAACACAAAAAGAAAGCTAATAACCAGAATATCGTCTAATGTTATAGTATGATTCAATTATAAATAAATCACTTACTCAATACTACATAAAAATGTGCAAAACAACACCTTTAAGTGAAATTAATTAAACAATTTGTACAGTGAGGATGCAATGTGATCTACAGTGATATTAGATAAATGTCAGCAAATGATGACTTCCTTATAGATGTATGTGCAATTCTAGAATCATAGAATACCGAGAAACTCAAAAAAGGTTTGTGATAATCAATAATGAAGAAAACATGCATTCTGAGAAGCCTTAAACAGCCAGGTAGGAAGAAAAATGCATCGTTGTCAAAAATATGCTTACACCTCAATAGCCTTTGGCGTGCAATTTAACATTTAAAATACTCAACTATCAAAATCTTATAAGACTAACTAAATAGTTTCAAGACCTAAAAATAAGGAAATCTAGGCTTCTAATATTGGTCTAACTATAATTTACCCAAACCCATTAACTCCCTTCCACATGATAGAACTATAATTGAGAACTTTGAAAACAATTACATTAATAAAAGTGGTGAGGTTTCTACAGAAAGCAGCTGATTACTTTAGAATGGAACATCTGATGAAACATGAAAGTTGTGTTGACAGGATTTGGTTGTACTCGTGTCTTTATTTGAGTTGGTAAAACGGATTTGAGTATAAATAACAATGGAGAAAAAAAGGGTTGATATCAATGCAAAGGTCAGGATATGGTTAGATAAGGGATAGAAGTCAAAAAGGATTGCTGGGCTTAAGGAATGAACTGGTATATTAGATCTGACACACTAGGAAGTGATTCTAAAACATAGAACTAACAAACAATGGAACATCATCTGGGCAAGCAGACGTACACTGTCGTAAAGTTGTGACATTACATGTTATTTCTGATATATTATGGTAAGAAACAAAAAAGTACATGCAAATAAAACTATTGCAATACGAAGATGTTAAAACATAGACCTACATTTCTCCAGAATGCTCTTCTACTGTCAAAAACTACTGCTGAAAATTGCTTCCTCAAAAAGAAACATCTGTGCAATCATGCTTTAGCACAAACATGCAAAAACAGCATCAGTTTAATACTAAATGTTGGATCATTTTTAAAGCATCCACTTTTGAATTGTAACGCAAGACTTGGAACAGATCGATCTTCTTGCTTGTTACAAACATCTTTATGTATTGGATCAGCCGTACAATTGCATTTTGAGAAAGCACATTTCAGCTTTGACAAACAAGGCATTTCATGGATGTTTCCTTTATTTTCTATTATCTGAACTTTGGGGGTGTAGATTAATGCAAGGGAAGGCACTCTTGTTTGTCTTGGTAGATAACACCCCATTGGTAGTTAGCAAAGGTGACTGTTTTAACACACCTCAATCTGCTCAAACTTCATCAATTTTATATCATAGATTACCTGGAATTGAATTAAGGCACTAGTCAAAGATAAACCACTTGACAATGACAATCTAATAGCAAAGCTGTCATTTTGCTCTCTTCACACGTATTGTGTAACCAGAACGGCAGCAGAAATATAAATACAAGTTAAGTACTCTTTCTATGCAGATTGAGGAGTGTTGGTACAACAAGGTAAGTTACAAGTTTTTTTGTTATTTGGAAAGAAAAAAAGTGCTGAGTCATCCAAGATTAATGAGGTCACCTGAGGGGAAACTCCCACGATTCCTTCTACTTCCTGTACAGACTGGTTTGTAACCATTAGGTCCTAGTGTTAGGAGAAATAAGCACACACATGAGAATAGCAACTACAAACACATAAAATAAAACAAAACAAAAACTCTAATGTATATATTTATATATATATATATCAATAGGCTAGATCTGAGGCAGTATCACTTTCTTCTCAAACGGTTCAAAATCTCTGTTCCAAAAATGGTATTTAGAGCATTTTAAGTATTTGTATTTTTGTGAGGTTCCTTTATATGTTCAATTGTGCTTGTTAAGTATTTCTACTAACACAAGTTACACATATATGCTCATCAAACACTAGAATTCAACACGGAATATGTTCTCTGAAGTGGTTTGTTGTTTTTCTGAAACGATAATCCTCAAATCTAGGAAGCATATAAAAGTATGTAGTTGTAATTAGCAATATGGACGTTAGACAGCCTATCTATTTAACAACATGGAGTACCTTAAAGTATACTTGCTTCATCAAATATCTCCATGAATTTGCCATCAGTAGCTTCAAAAGTACATAAAATTTACATTGTATCAATCTTACTGCAAAATATGACAAAGATCATAGTTCAAACAAAGCACTGTTCCTATATTATTGTGCAATGATACGAAAAGACATCACACTAGCGACATGCAAGCCAATTTTTCTTTTTTGGTATTGTAACTACTTTTTCAGTTCAAGTTTAGGTAAACAAATGTTTTTTGTATAGCAATTGTCATCATTTCCCTCAACCATCTGGGAAAGAAACATATCAAGAAAAGCAAGTACACTTTTAGGTACAAATTTCACACAATGGACAAAGTCTGTAACATGAGACAAAACAGCAAACTTGGTACACTTTTACAATGAAAGTAGCTTGTTTCTTTTTACTATCAAGATGGGAAAATTTCAAGCACATGCTTGCAGTCTACGTTGCCATTTTAAGCTACTTACTATAAAATAAGAAACAGTTACACACAATATCAGTATGTGACTACACTACGTGTAAATGCAAGGCTTGGGTTTGTTAGTCAGTTATTTTGTAAACTGATAAAATTACTTGAAAGTTTCTTTATACCAGATGAGAAAAGGAAAAAGATTGACAGCTAATCTTACATTGTACATTAAATTTATTTATATAAACTTTTTAAGTCTGACCAACAAATATAAAACATATATTGATGTTCACAGTGTGTAAACTATCATTCTTTAAAGTAAACATATTACATTCTATAGAAATAGACAAGAAATCAACTTGTAAAAATTGGATCTAAAAGGCTGATAAAAACACACATTAAATCAACGTATATAAAAGCGTTTGTTGAGACTTTGATTGTAATAGCAATTGCCTGGTGTCAACTATTTCTTTTTATTTTATACAAAAATCCTAACATAACAAAACAAATGGACAACATGAAAAAGTTGTTCTTATTTCAATGTCCCAATATAAAAGTAAATTACAATACAAATGTTGGCATCATCCCAGTTTACACCATTCATACTTACCAACATCATGTTTTGTGAGACGGCGACGTTTACTGAGTAATGGTTGCGTAGATTCCACAGAATCAATGGGAAAATATGTGTCCTTCTTGAACGGTGGCATCTGGTGGCCCATCATCTTCTGTAATACACATACGCCAACAATTAACTCAAATCTGGAAACTAGTGTGTGTAAAATTAATTTTTAGTTAATTGATTAATTTTTGTTTTCGTTCTTCTGATTGCTCCTTTTCTGTCCCACATTCTGCTGTAATCTGTTGCTTCTTTTATACAAAAACACTCATTCATTAAATGGGTGTCATCTCAGTGCATAGCAACAACTTGTAAATATGTAAATGTTAACCAAATGATAAAAATGTTTGACAAAATCCTTTTCGAATGTTACCGACACGTATCGTACTCATTTACCATCCAATCTTTATGTTGTGTAAAGTGTAAAAGTACCGTGTAACTCACCAAACCATTCTAGAGTGACTTACTTGTTTGTTTGGAGACATGGCATAATCCCTCATTCTGTTAGGGGTGGGTGACATTCTGTTACGTGAGAGATGACTCATGTTCGGGGGTCCGGGTGAAGTCATACCCATAGCCGTTGGTGCATACGGTGGCACCGGCTGGTTGGAGTTATACTGACGCTGCATCATGGGAGACCATTGTCCCTGTTCACGACGATCTATAAATATACAAACACACATTTACTTAACTAAAACAAACAAACAAAACACAACATACACCTCAACTATGTAAGCTTTCACAACAACTGGTTGCAATCACCTACACCATACTGTCCTGTATACGATGACAATACAGTCATGCAAGACAAGGGAAATATACACCAGTAAGTACCATAAACTGTCCTTATATACATATATACAAAAGCCAGGTCATGAATAAAGAGTGTATATATGTTGATCTATTATTAGAGATAAAAAAACTGTTATAGAATATTTCATTCATCATATCAACATATCAATATACATCTATTAATATATAAGTTCTAGCAACTGAAAGTCATACAGGGTAAAGTCAAAAGTATTTTAGATTGCGAAAAAGTTTGAATAAATTACTGCTTATCTATAATTACTTCCTAAAATTTATATAAAATCAATCAAGTCTAAAAGTTGGATAACAACACTAGTTTTCAGACACGTCAATGCAGACAATCATAACACGATGTCTTCAAATGATCTTTGTTTGACAAATAAAACATAGTTCACAAATAAATAGGAATAAAACAAGATTTCAAGGAACAGAAAGTAAAAGGAACAAAGTAAAGAGCCGATAGCTTGACAATATTGTATTGTTGTTTTTGTGTTTACAGTAGTTAGAATTTGTGTTTTAAACGCTTTTAACTGATTACTGTTAACAAAGAAGTTTGCGCAATGCTGTAGACACATACTATGGTTTTCTACATGCCTCCATTTAAGACTAGAGAATGTCATAGGGATGATCAGACCTACATATAGGCATTATTGTCGCATATAGTAATACCTGTATGCTATTACAAGAATGTCAAGCTTGGACTCAACACATGTCTACCTAATACATGCACACTGATGCCCTGAAAACATCAAGATTTAATGTCACTGTACACACACGCTTCCAGAACAAGGACGCAACATTAAACACTGTCATACAATTGGCTAAAGAAAAAGCTGTAGGTAACAAAACACCTGTAGAATAGTATAGAGGAGAGAGCAAGAGAGTGAGACTGGAGCTAAAACTGCTCTCTGTGTGTGAGTAAACAAGAGTGCTTTAGATAAATACAAACAAACCCAGCCACACGAGACACTAAACTAACTACTATTGCCTCACAACTAACTCTGATGTACTAAACAAGAGCCAAGTTGTTCACACTTCTGGTATATGGAACAAATAAAACTTGTAGGAATACCTGATCCTCATACTTCAACCAATTTTACTATAACAATCACACAGCAATGTTTCATGCATCAGCAGTCTGTTTCTTGCTTTTTGAGTGTTATTTCTCTCCGAAAACTATTTATACGTTCATCTGTTCATCATAGCCAGTATTTTTGCCAATAAACTTTTGGGTTGAATTAAAATGGAATTGTTTGCAATTTTGATGCAATGAAATAAAGTAGACAAACTAAACATGATGTTTTACTGTTATATATATCATATGTTTAAGGTGCAAGAAAACCATTCACCAAACTACATCTTTGATCCAAATCTATGTCAGCACTTCAGTTTATTTGCTATGTTAAAAACAGTTTAATGGCAAAGCTCTTGGCTCACATGTCTGCATACCAATAACATTAAGTGACAAAACTATAAACAGAAGACTTTTCATATCACAAGCACTTTTTCAGGTAGTATTATAATAATCAATATGAAATAACATTTGAAGAAGGTGAAAAACTTGGCTTTCTTGATAGAAGCATACCAGTCATTGATACACCTGTAGTAGCAGTATATGGTTGAGAGCTCTGATAGTGTGATGTATTGGGATCAGCGTAATTCATCGAGGAAGAATCACTATATGGTTGTGAGCCATATGCTGCAGAATAGAAAATTTACCCAAAAAGTAATAAATACAACAATGCAAATAGAAGT
>ENA-OREC01001837-OREC01001837.1-marine-metagenome-genome-assembly--contig:-NODE-1837-length-11201-cov-11.023912_pt1 | contig 11201 bp, 6 predicted proteins | sample MGYA00248626_ERZ508543 | MGnify/ENA primary metagenome ERZ508543 (study PRJEB26211, sample SAMN05518279) | marine metagenome | isolation source: Puget Sound, Washington, USA | host: Bankia setacea... | reverse complement strand
GGTGGTGGTGGTGGTGGTGGTGATGGTGATGGTGATGGTGGTGGTGGTGGTAATGGTGATGGTGATTTTATATGATCAATAACTGATGTGTGTATACTGCTTATTCATTGCAGTACACTAATAGGTTCTATATATTTCCATGAGTCAGTGCTTTTTCTACTGCGACGTTTAAGCGACGACAGTTGTTTACCCTTGTCATTTCACCGTGTTGTTGAATACGTTATATTAAGACTTGTTAATGTTTATTTTAAAGGGACGGTGCCCGCATTAAAAGCCGATATGCGACTGAATTTTCGTAGATAAACAAAACTCACGGAAATAGATCGAGCAACACAGTATTGGGCATGTTTCTTTATGACAGATACATGTAAGACGTGGAAACTTATAGGTATTCTTTTACTATACTTAGGTTTTGAGATTGACGTTTTCATAAATGTTAAAACTTTATGAAATTAGTTCACATCATGTTAATCTAAGAATGACGTTTGGAATACAGTCTAATAAATAAAAAATTAAGATGATAAAGCTCAAGGTTTCAGCTTTAATATTAAACAGGTTGAAACAGGATGTATGACAAAAAAATGTTTTATACATTGGGCAGTATGTATATATGAGTTTTTTTGTTTTCTTACTGGTACAATAGTAGTGTTGTATATGTATAAATGATTAAACATGAACTCAATTCAATGTTGAATCATTGTATAAGTATATACGTATGTAGATACGCGGCACCAAATACCTGTATATAATGATAGTTCTTCTATTGTGATGGTGACTTGGATAGTTGGTCCCGGGTTCTAAATAAACCTTATATGTTAATGACATTGACGTCAAGTTCTTAGGTACAGGTATTACATGACGTACCAGGTCTTTGCCGCGTGGTCATGTTTACAGCGTTTATGTCTGACTCACAATCATGGTCAGTTTCCATCAACACCATGTTTGTGTCTTACATCATGATTCTGACTGAGTATCAATGTCCAGCGCGCTCTGATCGTCTCAAGTCTTCTCCACGTGGTCAATGTTAAATCCCTCTCTATGACCTGTATTTAACTATTCCATGATTAACGATATGTACTATTATGTTGAGATTATTAAAACATAATAGCTCTGTAACTGAATCGACGGTAAATACCAAAATAAACTGGATTTAAGTAAAACCAGCTATAAACTTTTAACCCCTAGAGCAATAACACTTGAACATTTTACTCCACTAAGTTTCAATATGACATTTTAATCATGGCTTTTATCAAACAAATAATTGATGAGAGTTGGAAAGAATCCAAAACATACGCTAAGCGATCTGTGACGTAACAAGCCTAGTGACAACTTGTTCTTTACTTAAACTTATAAATAGATGTAGATCAAAACATTTGGCCAATGGTAGCAGAAACTGGTTTGTCCCAGATGTGCTCACCTCTGTATAGCTACTCGCTTCGGCCGAGTTTTAAACTGTGTCTAAACCTTCTTAAACAGATACAATTCAACTGATGAGACTTTAAAAGTTCGCGAAAGATCTTACACAATCACGAGCATATGTATGAATAACATGTGAATAAGATCTATTACTTTTCCATTCGCTAATATAACGTCTGCTTCAAAACCACACTGCGCATGCGCTACTCAGATAGAATGTAAACATTGGCGAATCGATTTTCTATTTATAGTAGCAATGAGCTCATGTGGGTCATGTGACGTTACAAGTAGTATACAGCGATCATTCATGTAGTTCACTCATACATGATTTGTTGATAGTGCGGAGTAGAGGTTCAGTGTTAACATACCGCGAATCTAACAGTTGTCTTTCATATATGTCAGCAACAAGCTACTGCTCAGTCGAGACTAGTCAGCCACCAGGGTTACAACAGCCCATACGTTGCGGTGGTGCTAATTCTTATATTACGGAATATAACTACAGAACAGTTTTCAGTAATGCTGCAAAGATAATTCATTTCTTTCAGGAAGTTTGTAGGATAATACTTAGTTCTCACGGTACGATTCCAATGCCTGAGTCTGGAGACATCGAGATTCTTACCCCAACTGTTTCTCGGGCTGTGGGTATATTGGCCCGTAGAAGAGTGGGATTATCGCTGGATTTCGAGGATATTCCCTCAGAAGATTTAGTGACCAAAAGGTGTAAAATGGAATCTATGAATATTCAGATCAACAACGGACCTTACCCATTGAACGGCAGTCCGACATTATGTCACCGGACCATCATACCATCAGATCTGGCCAGTCGGATGAACCGAAACCGACCAGTTCTCGTTTTAGACTGTAGACCATTCTTCGCGTATAACGCCAATCATATCCAGGGTTCTGTAAATATCAACTGTTCCGACAGATTCAACCGTCGACGACTTCTTCAGGGAAAGTGTACATTAGTGGATTTGGTGAATTCTAAAGAAGGAAAGGACCTTTATAAAAAGCGAAGTAGTAAAGAAATCGTTGTGTACGATGATAGAACTAAAGAACTAAAAGACGTCGCTTCTGACGCGTCTATGTACGTTGTGTTATCCGTCCTGCGTCGGGAGGGCAAACAAGCCTGTATTTTAAAAGGTACGTAAACATCTCTTTTTACCTTTCTTTCTGATACACCTATTTCTGATACCATACCAACATTTCAGCTGTTTTGTGTTATTTTCTACTTTCAAAGTATCATTCTTGTAACACTTATATAAATGTATTTTATGTCTTTCTATGTTTACTTTTTTCTTTATTTTTTCTATCAGACTGCCAATCCATTTCATTGTTTTCTAATGTCAAAGTGATATAATTCTTATACACCTTTACGTAACTAGTATATTTATATTCGTATTGGGTTTGTATTTATTCTCGGATCTCTCTCTCTCTCTTCTCCCCCGACTTTTACCAATACACCAGCTGTATCTCTATGGCCAATAGCTAGTCTACCACTGTCAGTTGTTGATGACTAATAACACTGGTAGCCTATACATACGCATACAGTAATAGTTAAGCCTGCGGGCCTTTATCACTTTGATAGCAAAATAATTGTCTCTGACCATTGAGCGATAAACTGTACTATATACGTTGCCATGGTTTGTTTGATACGCCATTCTGGCCTTAACTCTTTGAAATAGTGTTTGATTTAGGTTTGAGATAACATGTAGAAATGAGAAATATGTGACAACTTTTCTTGAAAAATCTATTTATTGTTTAACTAGCTGTTCTTATAATTCACCCTTAGGATATAACAGTGTACATTCAGATGTCGTAGACGGTCTATATATAGCTAGGACTAGCAAAACATATTAAGTAATTACACTTACGTAAATCATTGTTGGTGAAGATATAAGGCAAATCAGAACAAACATGAAATATGGTTAAAGTGTTATTGTTCTGTTTTATGGAAATCACCATACACAATAATACATTCGCCGAATACCTTTAATACGTTTGTTTGTGAAAAATTGTGATACAACTCCATATATATATACAACTAGTTCTCAGGCCTGGTATTTCCTTATCTTCGGTTTGTGTGTGTACATAGTGTAGGCTTTTATGGTGACAACTAATCCTGTCTGTTTGCACTACTATCAAATCCAGGACCAATCAAGCCTCCAGCCCACGTCGAATATCTGATCCACTGTTATAAACACAAGAGTTATACACACGGACCAATATTTTGGTTTAGAACGACAGAAAAACGGTTCCCCCATCGAGTCAAAATCTATAGATAACGTTATTAAATTAAGTGTGTGAGCTGGCCTGGTGTGAGTCATATTTGGGTTTGGGTTGAGTTATGGATAGATGGAAAAATAATCACATATATAGGAAACAAAGAAATGGATTTAGAGATGTCTAGACCAAAGAAAAAAAAACATGAATATCGGACCATATGTGTTACGATTATTTACAAAATGAGATTTAAAACAAACATATATGAATGGCTAAATGAGAGTATTTCTTTTACACATCTAACATAGTTAAAACAGGTCGAACTGTTCTGGTGTTTATAACTGTAATAATGAAAGTATGTGTTTGATTCTTAATTCCGTCCTCAGTCCTTTTTTTCGCTTGAGAACTTTGTGAGTAAAAAAGGAGAGAACCCCCCAAAATGAGTGATATAAATGACAAGAGAGCGGACAATGTGAGATGACATCAGGAGTTTGTGTAATCCTCAGCCAAGCATGAATAACTCTCTTGTGGTTAAGCTTGAGGAATGTCTACGTCACTGTTTTCTTTTCTCCTCTATCGACTGTGTTACGGGGTTTTAGCTGTATATGTGAACCCATTCAAGATAGTTTAGAAGATTAAGCTAAAGCGTATTAAATATCGGTATTGAAAAATGGAGAGAGGAAAAATGCTCGCTCGGTTTGAATGGTTTCGAACTATTTCAACAATAATTACCTTTCTGTAGGCGGCTATTCAAAGAATGTCTCTACAACACCATTAGCAATATAAGATTATTCTGAAACGTAGTTTATTCACTTTATTGGTTAAATTATTAAACAGATTTTCTATAAACTAAATTCTTTCGGTATTAGAAATAGTCGAACAGCACTATTTACTATTCACGCTGTCAATAGCAACTGGCAACTCCCGTCACAACAAACACACACAAACATGATACATGGTGTTTGGTGTTGCTTGTAAATTTTCCAGGATTTGTTCCATCCATGGTCAGTTAAATAGTTGCCAAGTCGGTCAGACAGAACCCCCGGGGTGGAGGCGAGTTTCTCGGGCTTAACCGCGTATTAATAATATTTTTCTTGACTGCGTAGAAAATGTGTTACATTACTGTTTATATCAAGAACTCGCAAATTAGAATATTCATATGCGGTTTATAAATTACAGTTTGGAAGAAATTATTGTTGAAAAGATGTTTACGGACAAAAACCATCGTGAGTAAATACACAACCCTCCCCTATGAGTAAATGACCCAACACCCTCACTCACTCCCCCCACCCCACGGGATAGAAACCGCAGAGTCAGACTGGACAGCATATGTCACAGCAGTAAGCACAGGGTCATAAACGTTTCTGCCCACAAAAACCGCAAACTTTGTTTTCTCACTGCCACCTGACGGAGTGAGATTAAACGTCAATCGTAATTTCGTTATCTGTCTAATAAACCACCTCCGAGCCAAACTATGCTATCTCATTACATTCATACACCCGAGATAGTGATTTACTTTAGATGATTACTTTGGATGATTTCTCTAGATCGTACCTCTGATAAGCGTTGATAAGATGATAACACTGATCTGCGTTCGTTGTTGAGATATAGGTGCAAATATAGTAACATATATCTAAATATAGTAACATACAGCAGTACATACGGGTACTTCGCCACTGACCATCTGCGCAACATTTCCTTATATTATTTATATTATATTACTTGCATTTAAGCTTTCCAATGTTGGTAGTTGACTTGCTCTGTTGGGAATATGAACTAAAACTATACGCAACCAAAAACAAAGACAGAAGCTTGCTCAAGAGTCAAGTCGGTTGCATCTTTTATATCGAATACTAGCCACTTTATCCTTGCCTAACACACAGTATAACACTTTACTAAATCCCCGGAGCAGTATTAACACAATACCATCTTCGTTTGTTATCTTTGTCATGATCATGTTTGTGGAGTTAGACTTTACGGGGAGGCTTTAATAGCAGAAACTTCTTTTTCAATAGAGTGGAGTTCTGATTTTAAGATACCGTTCTGTTTTTTCATCGATAGACACTTGGTGTATGCTATTTGTATGAAGCTTTGAATGACTCACGCGGAACATATTTTGATTTTATCCTATTTTTCACGGAGATGCGCTCTTCAGAAGAAAACACGTTTTGTCAGGGAAGTTTGGCTCAGCAGATGAATTCTTGAGCTATTTTGAGAACTTTATTTACCGCACTTCTAAGAGATTCCGAATTGATCTTGAATGGTGAAAGTTTGGTGCATGTAATTTAACACACCCACTAAGCCGAGTCTATTCATTAAATACCAAAAACCCAACGCATCGTTTTAGTATGGATAATCTCAGTGCATCACAGCATATTCGTAAAGCAGCCCCGTGTATTCAAACAGCAGAAGTCAAACCGTGTCGATATGTCTTAGGATTCACCGGAACATATTGCTCTATATCAAAGGAAACTTTCTTGACTTTGTTCTTTTTGGCTGCGGCTTAGCATAATTAGAGGATTAATCAGTGCCAGGAAAAATATCTGGGATTTCTCTTCATTAGTCACCTAAAACGAATGTACTGACATTATTACCCTTTCTTTGTTTAAAAGGGGTTTGTACAACGGTATGACGTCACCGTAGAGTGCGGGCGATAACAGCAGAGGATTCCAGCTGATTGTCGTCTGCTGCAGTGTTCACATTGCAGCTCGTAGAAGCACTTCACGCGCCGTGTATTTATAAAACAATATCTCTAAAATGATCTTTGCGCTTTCTATCAGCTCTTAAATATCCAGAAGTTTCCCCCAGAAAAAAATGGATTTTTTTTGTTCTAGGCAGTATAGATAATATAAGCATGGTTTGACGTAGGGCCGTTTCCTGACAGGAGAGGGTATGAATCTAAGCGATTTGTAATGAATGAAACGCGCTTACTCCGTGGGAAGCTGGAAACACGGAGTCTTGTAAATAACGTACGCAGAGCTCCGTGGCACAACGCCAGGCTCCATACCATTACCTGCCTACAACTTGCAAACATACGTCAACAAATTGCTGCAAAATGAATTATGAAAACTTACACATGTCTTTTCTGTGTTATCTTTGAACGGGAAAACCCTCTTGAGATACTGATGTACATACATCTGTATATATATATATTTGTAGAGTGTGTATTCTGGCTGTAACCGGTTAAAGCTAACGTAACTACTGAACTATCAAACAAATCATAATGTATACATGCACTATATGTTTTATCGTTGGCTTTCATGCTCATGAATACGTAAACATGAGCGTATAAACTGAATCATGAAAGATAAGGAGGGAAGTTGTCACATAAACCTTATAAACATTACATGTACCTCTTTATGAGAACATGTGTATGAATATTGTATCAGACAATGTTGTTTCGAAACAAAATTCAACCGTATTGATATTACGGAAATAACTGTAAACTTGTCCTATACAATTTGTTCAAGGCCATCATTGTATTATTTACCTCACAGCAAAAACAAAGTCCCACTGATTTATTTATTACACACCCGTATTGTCTTCTTTTGTACCGGTTGTGTTTTTTTGAGTGCTGTGTACATTGTGTATATCTTTCTTCTACAACGTCTTTTGCCTGTTGATCTTTCTCGTCCGTTCTTTTTGTTTTGTTTTGTAATGTTTTGAGATTTAATTTACTGATTTTTGTTGATTTTTGAGATTTACTTTTCTAAATGTTTACGTTCCCATTTTTCAGGTGGTCTCGATGATTTCCAGTCACAACACGAAGACTTATGCAAGAGTTCCCTAAAGGCTCAAGAACACAAGCCCCTTTATAGTCCCACAACCCCTATCATAGAGCCCGCCATTGAAACTGCCACTGCATCTGAAATACTTCCATTCTTATACTTAGGTAGGTTGAAATTAAATTATCCATTATCAATTTTCATTTTCGTTCGTCACTGTTTAATTCTGTTCAAAATACGTTGACGTCCTTATTTTGTTACTGTTTGCTAATTTAAACTTGTTTACTAGGACAAATGAAATTGTATGACGCAGCAGTTTTCTCTATACATCTGTTAATTTGTGTCCATATTTTCTTGTTGCTAGGTAACGAAAGAGACGCCGCAAATTTACAGCGTTTAAAAGACCTCGGTATCACATACGTCCTCAACGTCACCTCTCATCTACCACAACATTTTGAAAATCATGGCATCAAATACAAAAGACTTCCAGCGTCCGATAGTGGGCAACAAAATCTTAGACAGTATTTCGAAGAAGCGGGTTCTTTCATAGGTAAGCAGAATTTAAAATCTACAATGAATTTATTCGCTTTAATTTCTAAGTTGTTTGTTTTTGGAAAATAAGTAATTCCTTGTTTGGTAACCTGGGAGTTCCTCTAGAAATGTCATCCTTACCGTGCCTAACAACAACCGTGAAAGGTGTCTGATTCCTGTAAGGAATACTCTCCCTAATAGAGATAATTGACGTCAGACAATTCTCACCATAATATCACGTACGGTGTCGTCTGCTTCCATGGAAATTGTGATCTAATTTATAATTATTAATCAATGCCAGAGGCAAAAGATACGTTCTTACAGAAGAAGACTTCAATTTCTTGTAAGAATATAACGTACAATTAGAGTTACGCAACCCTATTTGCCTGGATATAAATGTTACCACTAATGAGTATCAGGGATAACTAATACCGACTCTACAGCGTTTCATGTTTCCTTCTTTTGTTCACTGAAGGGAAAAGTTGTATCAGACACGCACTAGGTCGTCTGCTATGAGTCACGGTCCATGTCGTGTGTGATATTGACATCAGATGCCGCGGAAGTGAGGCTGGTCCAAAATGTTTACCAATAGATTATAGTACTGGATCCCGGCTTTTAGGTTATGTAACAGTAAAACTACGTGATACATGTGATCGTTATTATCAGAGGTTCCCGGCTTTTGTGTACACTCATTATGTATCATTATCTTCGGAAGCCCCGGCTTTTAGTAACGCAACTCAGTATCTCTCTGGTATTATTACACCGGCTGTCAATATTTTCTAATTTGTAGCTTCACTGTAACAGAGTATCCGTGTCGTCTGCTTCATTAGCCCCTGACAAATCTAATATTCCATACAGCGATAGTGCCATTTTTTTCTGTCACTGATTTATATAATGGTTCGTGTACTAGGAAACAGAGAAAAAATAATTATGAAAACTAACAATGTATTGACAACAAAACTTGCATTTACAAAACCAATCAGAAACAAATGAAAATGGAACAAAAAGGCGGATGAAAATGACAATCAAAAGCGCGCATTTAAGTTCACGATGCGCTAATGATGGTCACGAGGGAACTCAACTGTTGATTAATACTTAATGAATGTTACACGTAGGGCACGAATTAAACTGGGCAAATAGATGCCTTTTTTTGTTATCAAATGAGTAAAATAGAGTCCGACTGTGAATAATCATCGGTACACTTTCATTGGTTAACATTGTTTAGTTGTAGAGGTTACTAAGTGTGTTAGATACAGTCTGCTGCGCTCAGAGTCTCTCCTTAGGGACTCGAACTTAAGTACAGGTATCAAAGAGGGGTTTTGAGGAATCGATCGAGCGCAGACTGGTTAATGTCATCGTTTGTTATTAATAAAGTTTGATGCATCTACTAAAACAAATCATGCATCTAAAACGGCAGAATAACTTGTATTCAACAGTGACTTCATATTCGAATTTTCGTTTCACTTATGTACATTACATTCTTAAAAGTTCAAAGCCCCTCGGTTAAGTTTTAAACGTTGCTAGCGCCTCTTATTGATCAAGTTCATATTTCAAGCGTCTGATGACTCATTCCAAACAACCGTGTCACAATCTATTCTAAACGCTTGTCAAATTTCTCAACCCAAGTGTTTGCCTTTATTTGTAGTGTAGTTAAGTGTTGAACAAATAAATGAACACACACTATTATAGTAAAAACCGCTCGAACCTAGTTGGCTAAAGTTATTATAGAAAAATGAAAAGTTTTGGATCCTTTCCATAACAAACATAGCGCTTCGCTGTTTTCTATGGGACCTTTTATCATGGTCAACTTTGTATTGTACATGATGGGTTTACCATGTTCTATATTGTCGTATGGCTTTTGTGTGAAAGAACGGTCTGTTTTCAAAGTCTCGTCGAGTGCAAAACAAAAACGAGACATGATGGTACTTGAAGGACAATTTACATTTCAAGTTTTTCACGACCAGCTTCCGAAGGGGCTAAACATTCGTAAGAAGTGTGTTTGTTCCCACGAGATTTTATCGAACAAATTTCCGTATAATAATCGACAGCCCATTCATTGATTACTGTTGAGTCACTGTTAATATTGGGCGGTCAATTTTTACGATCACTTTGGTTAGCGGAACAAGCGTTCAGTCGATTGTTCTATGGGTTCCCGCCATTTTCTTCCTCCACTAATTGCAGACGACACCTTGCTGTCACCTGGCGTTAGTCATCACTACTGCGGCACGCGCTGTCACCATCTGAAAATCTCCGTGTTTTATTGTATGCAGCCGCTTTTTAGTTTTCATGTACAATGTATAATTATTGATTCTCTAGAGAAACAGATGTTGTTGTGGCGCTTTATTGTCCCTTAAATAAGCGCCCAGTGATACCGATGACTCACTCAGCGTTTGCCATAGTTACAAAAGGCCTTGGAGTGAATCTGAACCTCTAGCTTCCCATATTAAATTAGGACTTTTATACTTCATCTAATGCGTCTGAACTTTACCACTTTATAAACAAATACTACAAAGTGGGTTAACATTACTTATGTATGACTCAGACTTGGCCCATTTGAATATTTCTCTCCCTCTCTCTCATTCTCTCGTTTTGCGTTCAACGATCGTTAGCAATGTTTGTAAATGAACGCTGTGCTCGATCAAGTGCGAAATAACCAAAATTACGATCTGCCATGAGTACGAAGGTACGAAAGTCAAAAGTTGGGTATTCAAAGTATCTCAGTCTCGCGCGCGTTATGACTAATAGTTTTGAAGTGATAAGGAGCTCTCTACACTATCTTCACTTTGTCATATGGTGTTTATCCTGCAATCAATCACACGCTGGTTAGGGGGGAGAAAGTATGAAATATGCATCCAGTCATCCGTTACTGCCTTTAGTACTTAGATCTATTCGTCGAGAAATAAATGTCAAGTAAAAAATCTTGAACAAAATATGTGACCATTTACATATAGGGGAATATTGTTTTGATTGTGTTCTGCAGCTGCGTTTGATAGTCTTGTCACACAGCCTTGACACATTTAAGATAACCATGTTAATGATATATTCAATCGATTTTGGTACATTATGACTTTGAGACATAAAACCTACCAGCTGGTACTGTAACGTTATATATTTTGCCTTTGATTATCTTTGGTTCGTTGCTGGTGTTTTAGCAACTTTAGTACCTAGCTAGTCTAACGCTGATCCGGATGTGTAGCTCTTACAATATGTTACCACGGCCTCTAGGGGATAATTACGGTGGTGGATTATCGCCCATATTACTAGCTGTATGTACATATGACTAGATGACTCATACCCCCCCCCCCC
>ENA-OREC01001836-OREC01001836.1-marine-metagenome-genome-assembly--contig:-NODE-1836-length-11203-cov-15.184073_pt1 | contig 11203 bp, 9 predicted proteins | sample MGYA00248626_ERZ508543 | MGnify/ENA primary metagenome ERZ508543 (study PRJEB26211, sample SAMN05518279) | marine metagenome | isolation source: Puget Sound, Washington, USA | host: Bankia setacea... | reverse complement strand
ACTACTCACTGTGTACACACATATAAGTATCAATAGTATGAGTAATGTTTGGTTGACATAGGACCTATATGTAAAACCACTCACTGTGTACACACATATAAGTATCAATAGTATGAGTAATGTTTGGTTGACATAGGACCAATGTGTAAAACCACTCACTGTGTACACACATATAAGTCATCAGCATATGTGAAATACCTTCATGTATAACTTCAGACTGAAATGCACTAGCCTGAAAGGTTCCAGATAGTATTAACCTTTTCTGTTGGTTACAATTCTTATAATAAGATTATTACTTAAAACAGTCAGATTAGTGCACAGTGGTACATGTTCACACAAGATTACTTATGCTAAAAGGATATGTATATATGTATGTGTAAATAGTGGTTTCACAAATGTGTATATATTGTAAAAAAAGCCTATAGATTCCTGTATGTATAAATATGTATGTATTGTGTTAAATCTCTTGATGTACAATATGTTATCTTCTTCTTCTTCTATGAACATTGCCACCTGGTATTGATATCTGTCCCATATTGCTTTATGATGGGTGTTCTATCTGACTATTTACAATCTGTAAAAGAGGAGTGTTTCACAGTGAATCAATATTTATTTATTCTTTGAGCACTACTCCCTACTTTGTGTAGATTTCATGGGTCAGCTTAACAACGAATATAAATGTCAACAAATGTGAATCCAAACACATACTTTGTAAATGGTTCATTATCAAACCTATGAATTAATATGTCCACAAAATATGTTTTAGACAAAAAAAAACAATATTTGATGCGAATGAAAATAAATGATTCTGCTGTATTGCATAAATGTCCACTTCTTTTCAATATGTAGGATTCATTTAATGTATAAAAGCTGTTGCCAGGAATACATGTACCATTAAGAATTTGTCATCACTATTGTAGTCACCTGTATTTAAAACACATTGAGAAAACAAAAGGATGCATTATACATTCAGAATTTTAGATCTTGTGTATTAAGTTAATGTGTTTATTGCCTGTATTAACATTGTTCATGAGAAATGTCTTGGAAGCTGTTTAGTTACATGCTAATATTACAGCAATATATAATGACGTATTACATAAGAGATTGTCCTAACCTCATATCCACAGATATTCCACTGTAATTCATCGCTGTATGTTAACAGTTGTTAACGTAATCCTTATATTGTAAAATTTATAAATGTACTAGTTTATGAACTGTTATTACATAATACACTGGGTATAGCTCTGTAGCCAAATCGCTGCATGTGTTATAACCGTGTGTCTTGAATAAAATACTATTTTTTGAAATGCTGTGTTGGTTATTTTCTGAGTTTTGTTTATAAAAAGCCTATAGATGCATATATATGTCGTTAACATGTTGATATACTATACTGAACCCTTTTCAAAGATTCTATAGTACATACCTTTGGTTTCTATGACGACTGCAAGTACAGCCGTCACATGTTCAGTGTTTTGTACACTTGCATGACCACCAATACACAACACATCTATGTATACATTCTGCTTCTTAAGGGTCATCAAAATTACTTAAGGATAGACCAGCAATAAGGGAAGGCCATCATAGCCATGTGCAGAGTTAATGGATGCATGTGTTTCTGTATATTTTCGTCTACTTTGTGTATTGATTTAAAAAAAAAAATAGGCTTGCCTGACTTAATTACATTCTGTTTCAAGAGGGCTCTATGAATGTAAACAGCAACAAAACAATCAATCACATCATTACTTTCAAGTTTGCTTATCATCACATATCTGTTTATTGAGATAGGTAAGAGTCAGTACTCTAGTTGCAAGATTTTAAACTTTACTCATAGACCTAGATTGTATGTTCGTTTTCAGTATAACTTCATTTTTCTAGTTAAAATATCTGTATTTTTCTGTAAATATGTTATTCATTCATATTTCTCTTTACTAAGTTTAGCTACACAGTCAACCAAATATTTTCTTGGAAAATGGTTTTGTTTTCTATTTTGTTTCCACATTCTGTAATAATGTTTGTCATATGGCTATAAATGTGCAAATGCTATTTGACACCAAATACAATTACTGTTATGTTATCTGTGAAGTGGTGAAAGGTGTATGTTATAGATGCGTCAGTCACACAACCCTCTTCGAAATAGTATGTATACATACAAGGTATAATTAATCAACGTGTGAGGGATTGATCAAGAAATGCATTCTTTCATCCTGGAATTCCATTAATGTACTTATAATAGATACATATAACAGACATTGAGACAAACACAATCAAATACATTTTTTTACTTTTATTTACTTAACTGTCTCATGAATACCTGAAAGAAAAGAAAACAATAAAAATGCATCACTTTTCAACAAAATCCCAACACATGGCAGACACTCCAGGTAATAATAAAATGATACTACAAATGTGTGGATATTTAAAAAAAACATTTAGAATCGTCACAAAAGCTGGCCCAACTCACTTCATATTCCATACAGAGTTCAGAGTTTTGCAAATTTTCAGTAGAAAACATTACAAATGGCATTGAAATGGAACTGAAAAGTTAGTCCTAAAGTAAAGGAGTTCAAATATCACAAGGTACAGTACAGTAACAATATCTAACAGCACATAAAAATACAATAAAACAAGTATAAGAAACATCATAACAGATAGACTGAAACATAATTAGTTCTCCCTGGCCATTGTTTATCTAATTCATTTATAGGTTTTGTACCGGTATACAAATATTGACCTTCACTGAGCGAATAAATCACATGGACCAATGCATTACAAAATACGTGTGATGTGTATTCAACAAACATGTTTTATACTCTGTTGTAATAACACGAACATCTAATCCACCTACGGTAATTCAAAATTCAGAGGTCCTTGTAATGAATTCATGAGTCTCTGGTGACTCAGGTCAATGTTCCATGCAATAGAAGCAAAACACATATAAACATAACAAATCAAACTCCTACATATGTAGATGCCTTTTTGTCTATGTAAGTAAGCACTCACATATTGATAAAAAGCAAAAATCTAAAACTACAACTTATCAATAAAAAGTAAAACAATGCTTAAAATCCTTACTTGACACATATGTAGGCACTTGTCGAGTCAGTAACAGTATTTAACAGAACTAGCCCTAACTCATCCGATTACAGTTAAATATAAACCTTTTCCAGAGTTCAAGTTAGTTTAAGGATACATTGTGATTTTTAACCAAACATCTGTTCACAGTAGGTACGCTTACATAAAACAAAATCAAATCAGTGCATATATATGGCAACTCATACACAAACTAAAAAAACAGTTAACAAATATCAAATTGCACATAAATTGTCCTAACATACCACCAGAAATATAAAAAACAGTTTACTTATGTTTAATATTATTGCTGAGAGACAATAAACAAAGTATTTATTGTCTATTAGATTGACATTAATGATTGGTTAGTTAGAATTCCGTATAATGAATGGTTATCTTGAAAGTGATGTTAGAAACTTTAATACAAAACTCTAGGTTATTAGCATGTGTATAATCATTAGATGTTGCACAAGAAATTGGTGATAGACTAACATTCAGTGTTCTATATAAGCAGTGAGTTTAAGCTGTAAGAACCAATGCACAAGCTCAATGTCTGTAACTCCCACTTTGTACAATTACAGTTATATTCCAATAATGTGCCACTTTTATACAGTAAAAATAAATCATAAGTAAATAGTTCACTAGTTTCCTCACAAGCAAATTAGTACACACACTATTGAAGACTAAATTGAAACACCAGCAATCCTAAATGCACTCTTTAAACAAAATTCAACAATAATAGCAAACTAATTCATGTATGACCACAAGCCCAAATATATCCAGCTAGAACTTTAAGTACAGTTTTGTACATTCTGCTATTGGTTTAACTCCATGTTAATTATCTTGCCCTAAAAAGTAAATAAGTTACTGACTTGACTAGCATGATAAATATGATCAGGGGTAAATAAATCTGTTCTAAATATAATGATATTATGTTTTGGTTCCATTTGATTGGAAAAGGCAATATTCCCACTAAGGGTAAATTGAACTGGTTTTGTATACATTTGTTATCCAACACAGAAGATATAGATTAAATTTGAACAAATGCGACTTCAACAGGATCAAAAGTTATCAATTATTCATTTAACACAATAAAGTAACAAGTTTTTTGATAGGACTACAATATTCTTTAAACATTGCACATAAATTGAGAAGTGTACAGATAACAAAACGGTTAAACCTGTTTGAAACCATTGTTTTATACTGGTACTGGATTTCACAGGATGACCAAATCATTAGCTCCATTACTACATTAACTGAAGTGACATCTAAGTTTTTATCTGTGTGTAATATCTTCATTAACAAATCTACAAACATTGTGTAGTTCCAGTAATATTATTTTTTTAATTCTATATTTGCATCTAATGATGTGTTAATGCAAAACCTGCCGAACACTTTGATGAATTAAAGTTCCTCAGAAAATTAATGTTTGCATATATATTTACACTCTTCATATTAGTCAGTGTCCATGTAATTGCTTTGAAGTTAAAATATAAACCATGCAAATATCTCATTTCTGCACGCTCATAAGACTTAATATATCAAAAACAAAAACCAACATCAATGTTTCATTTTTTTCTTCTCGCATTTCAAACAAACTCGCACAGGGTAGTCCCACCCTCGTAGTGGAACTGGCTTTCTGTTGGGTGAGCATATGTCACACACGCCCTGTCCGCATGCACGACAATGGTGGATAGGAAGCTTGAGGGAAAATGGCTTCTCACAAACATAACAATTACTGATCTGTTCATCTGGTATCCAATAGGCTGGCCTAGCTGAGTCTTTCAGTACACCTAAAATATTCACAAGAGAATTATAAGTTCACTCATTATGATACATTTTTTTAAATGTTTACTACTTTCCTTGCTGTTTTTTTCTTTCCATCTTGTCTTATTTTCTACAGATACAGTTCAAATATCTTCACTATCATACCTACATCAGTTTCAGGTCCTTGTTTTATGATTTATACTTATATTCCTTGATACAGTTGAAATGGTGCATAGATATACAATATACAAACATTATGATCTGTTTCACTTGGGATGTTAACGTAAGATACAAAAAGTACATTCACTGTCTCACCTAGAGGATAATTAATAGCTGTAGCCATTACATCAAAGGCTGTTGTCACTGATTCACCAACTTTCCTGGCTGTTACTTGGGAATCACTGCCAGTGCTTGAGTTGGAATCTATGAAAAGAGATGAGACAATAACTGTTATAATAAATGCAATGAAGAGTGCTTTGTTCAATTTGAAACATTAAGATTAGTTTACATTGAATTTGTAGCATATGCAGTAAAGATTCTAGTTAGCAGATGGGCTTTCTTAAGAGTTCATGTCATGCTCTATAAACAAACCACTAATAAAAAAACATTTAATCGTTTAAACAAATGTTTTAATTAATGTTTAAATTTAACAGCATTATAATCATTTGTATAAAACCATCAAGTTATTCCCCCTTACCTGTCATGTTGATTGGATAGCAGTCATCACACACCCTGACAGGACCTGTCCAACCTCTCTCTGTTACTGGTCGTTTCTTTGTTGAGCAATCATCACAAAATCCCATCCCACATGCACGACAATGGTGCTTCTGCTCCTCTGACAGTTTTTTCTCACATTTTGTACACTTCTAGAAATCAAAATAAATATTTAGTATCACAAACATTACAATGATCTGCTCAACTAATGTATCACAGAGTCTCGCGATAAAATCAGCACAATAAATAAACTAACTAAAAGGATATGACCCGCTAAAAACCTAAATTAAGCTCTTATAGTGTCTGCTTTTGATTTACCACCCAGACATGAACTGTTCTAAGTAGTGTTTGCTTCTTGTAACCCTTGTCTGCAAGCAGATTCCACATACCACAATGCAATGATCATATGTGTCTCACCTGAACAGCCAAGTTAGGCTTTGAACAGTTTGTTTGATCTAATAGTTTAATTATGGGAGTACGCTTTATTTAATTGTAAGTGTTGGATCCCAAATAATGATCTTACCTTTATCTTTGCATTAGGGACCCAGTAAGGTGGAGCAATCTGATCTGCCATCCAATCTGATACAACCTTTGTTGGCTTTGAACCCACAGTCCCTATTGACTCAGCTACATAACTTATACCATCTATCACTTTCCGTGCAGCATTGTGGGTCCCTATATGAAATTTATCACCCTGAAACAAAGACAGTCAGGTAAAAACTTGTTTTGTAAAATTATAAATATTCATTGATTATAAGATGTTGTACTTGTCGTTTGCAGACAGCCTGTCAAAAGTTTGGGCGAAAAGGTAAATACAAAATTACCAAAACATAAAGCCAAGTAACACAGCTGGGAGTGTGTATTAGTCCATAAGCCCTGTAGTATTAATGTTCAAAGTTCAATATATCAATGTATAGCAACCCAGGCTTTGGTATAATATCTAGCGAAACCAAGGGTCATATTGTATTTAAACCTTACCTCCGGCCAAACATGTGCAACCTCTTCCTGGACCACGTTTTCCACATCTGGATTTCCATACCAGTACGCTCGGCTTTGGTAGATTATTCCACAGTTCTTGCACTCTAATATGTCCCTGTTAGAAAATACATGTATATATTGTAACTCCTACATTTACATCAACTCAAACAAAGTAAAATAAGATGAGATGAGATATCATAATAAAGAAAACATGAATAATGCTCTACAGTATTTTTTTATGTTGGTGTCAAATACTTCCACTGTAGAAACATTACTATTATGTCATATCATATTTCTAAACAGCAAAGTAAGTAAGGTAGAATTGTTTGGTTATGAGAAAAATACTTAGTTAAATCACTTCAGTAATATTGCTGTCGTTAACAGTAGTACAGAGCACCTACATGCTCAAATACAGTAATTATAACATATTGTGACTCTCTAAATTGAAATGATAAATATTAAAAATCATAATCACAAGGCTCTTTATAACCCTGATGTGTTGAAACAGCCATAAAACTAATCCTATCAAATATAGTACAACTAACCCAGCCCATATATATTTAGCCACTCCAATCCACTGATTATCCTTGGATGATGATGTTTTCGGGACAACTCTGACTTGCTTTCCATCTCTGTAGCATTTCTGGAAATAATATTAAAACCTATACTAACTGAAAAGGACTGAGTCATTTGGGTTACATTAAGTAATGATCTCTAACCAATGCCCAAGCCAATTCAATATGTAATGTTATCTTAAAACATGAATTTAGACATTGTGGATGTACAAGTTTGAGAAGTCATGCCAGAAGTCAATTCAGCAACAGGTCTTAGGAAGAAAAAAGTCAAGCCTTAAAACAAAACCAGTTCGACAAATAGGTCAAAATATGATCCCATTCAAGTTTAACTCTGTGTGTTTCCTATGTGTACACAAGCATATATGTCAAGAGTTCAAAAATGAGAATGAATTTTACAGCATGTACACACACACAGCTGATACTGACTCATTGATAAATATAACAGTACATATTACAGTATAATCACATATTAACTGATAATATGTTTAAGATAGTAATTATATAGGTAGATAACTGTACTAATATAGTTATTATAAATACTAATGTAATATTGTTGTACTGTTTTTCATTGGATGAAGGGTTGCACAAACAATGAAAAGATAACAATTATTGAGATCTTACTGTAAACATTGTTTTCAAGTACATAACTATGTTGTCATGACTTTGTTTTGATGTAAGAAAGATTTAAATGCTACAAGTAACTCTGACTTTACAGTATTATGGCTATCTCTAGCTAACATATACAAACAATACACTGAAGAGATTGGACTTCAATATTTTGTGTTCTTCAATTTAGAGGTAATTGCACCAAATGCTTGTTTTACTGGTATGTTTGAAGGAAATGGTTACTGTACCCATGTCTAATTGCCATTGTACAGATAATCCTAATATCTATTATCCTATTAAAATCACATCTAGGTTTATTCAAGTCTGTGAATTGGCTTATCGTCAACACTCTACCAAGTCTTCACTCCATCACACAATATACAAGTTCAACATACGGTCTGTCTCTAAAACTGTTGTCCTCACCTTACAGAAGTAAATCTTGTTTTCATATTGGTGCTGATATTTACACTTTGTACTCTTGTCAGTTGTATGATCTTCAACATCAAGGTTATGGTTCATGCTTCGGATGCAGCGAGCACTTAAAAGAGAGAAAAACATATTAAAATGCTACACAAGGATTTAAAGCAAAGTAATATGAATGTCTATTTGTAGATAAGGTGATAATTATCATGGATAACTTAAACATGATTAATAAATAAATTGGAATGTTTCATAACTTTGGACCTGAGAAAAAATATTTCATAATATTTCATAATGAAAAGTTATGGCGGAACCGGGGTTCGAACCCAGGACTTCTCGCTACTCGTGCAAATACTCTACCACTGGGCTACTGAGCCAGATGCCAAATCATTCTCTCAGTAAGAGAGTGTAATGATCGACAACAGTGCTCAAACCAACAATCTCCAATTTCACATACTGTTGACTATTGATCTAATTTGTCCGAGTTATTCATTCAAATTATGGGTTTGACTTACTCAATATAGAGGGCAGACTGTTTTAACGTTATCAAACTTACAACTTTAAAAACAAACAGTAATGAACAAAACCATACTTACTTGCATGATTGGCATTTGGCATTACAGGTGAAGTATTGGTCTGGAAACGTCTCGTAAATATGCTTTTCTATCTCTCCACTAAACTTATCATTTAGGGCCTAAAAGAAGAGTACAATATTAGTAACAATAACATTCTTATAACATGTACATGCTTTTACTTACTAAGGACAACAATTACATTAAGAGAACACATTTACCATACATACTTACAAAGGATGAAATTTAACTCACAAAAGTATGGTACACATTAAAATGACTGATAAGAAGAAGTTGAAGCCAAGATTGATGTACATGTATCTCTTTATTAAAAACAGGGAAAGAAGTCATAATAAATTTGAATTTTGCTCTCTCAGTCATGTATTACTTTGATCAATGATCCACCCAAACTATGTTTTAGATCAAATAGGAAACCTAGAAGTGGCTTATCGGTGATTATAACAATTACCTCAAATGTTTTATATATTATCTCTGGCTTTCTTGGTGCTCTTATATTGTTGTTTTTCAACTGTTCCTGTACAATTTTTCTCAGTTTCGTGAAATCTGTAAACTGGTCTCGTCCTGTTTTGGTCCCAACATACTTAAGATCACTAAAATCCATGGTACAGTCAAGTTCTTTAAATCTCTCACGTAAGATGATTTCAGCACTTTGTTCTCCTGTAGTTACAGAACATTGAGACCAATATCACACATGTGTATAATCAATGTATAAATCTTCTCTTTCATAGATAAATGTTCTGTTTTCACACAGTTTAGAGCTACATGTATCAGCAATAAACTAAAAACGATAAAATCCAAAACAGCTTTAGTCCTATATCTGTTATTAAATGCATTCTGAAATTTGTCAGACAGAATTTATTACAAAGGCAAAAAAGCAGACCTGCAAATATCTAAATCACTTTTCTCTGAGCAAACATGATACAATATATAGAAGATACCTATTTACATTTTCGGAAACAAAAAATGAAACAGATTTATGATTTTTTTCAAGAAAATGTGTATTGAGATCAGATTCACAAAATGGATTCAAACATCTTTAGTTTTGAAGTTTATAAGATTTTAACAAAAACTTTTTTTTGTGATGCACCAACAATTAAACATTTTCTTCTGAAGCTGCAGGTATAGCTTTTTGAGTCCAAACTAACACAAAACAAATTTAAAGTTGTAAGTTTTGTGTTACAGACACAACAAGAACTGTTATATGATTGTGACACACAACCTTGACTTTACCTTTTCTGAATGATAGCCAATTGATCTGTAAGCTAATAACATCTGCTATAATCAAGCAATTGAATAAATAAAACATTCAGTGGAGATGGACAAAGAGAAGGATATCCGACTACATGTACTATGGCTATGAGCTATATAAATGCTTGTGGTAGTTATATGATTATTGTGCACTAGTACAACTACACTTTCTCTAAATGCCCTCTACCAATGAACCTTACCTGGTAATCCTAGAATGTTTGTGTTTGTAGTTTCATGAAAGATAACAATTGCAGGGCTTAGGTTCGACACATCCAGAGACATCTTATTTCTCTTTGAAACTGCCTTCAGTTCTTCTGTAAAGTGGCGAGAGTAAGCCTTTGATGCATCTCCAAGAAAGTAGAACATGTCATTATGAAGCCTTTCTGCCCTTGTTCTGTATATGACAACATCAGATACAGCTAAAAGTTTGAGTAGAAGCCGAGTCCTTTGATTCTGGTTTGTTGTAATTCCAAGCAAGCCTTCCGTATCAACAATGACTGCCAAGTTGTCTCTATCAAGTGACCCCCAAACTCCAACAGTGCAAGAAGCCTGACGAGTGGATGTTTTAAACACCTCCTTACCCCCAAAGAATGTATGATTGAGGGTGTGGGATTTCCCATCTCCAGTGTTTCCAAAAATAGATACAACCTTTAACATGGAGTCTTTATCACATTTAAGTTTTCCTATAAATTCTTCCTGATCAGCCACCTGCAAGTAAAATAATTCATGTATAATTTGAAAAAAAAGATAAGAATTTCATTTGAACTTCAATATTTAACCAGTCAGTCATTAAAAATTGAATGTCAACTACTATAACTAAAATTGCAAGTATCATATATATCAAAATTCTATTTTCCTCCATACATTGTGTTTTGTATTTTTATTTCGTTCCGCATTGTTCTACAATAATTATGTACTATTTCTATGTACATCTTTTTATGTGTATACATATGTATAAAGAAATAAACTGTTAAAACTATCATATATTATAGTAATTGCATTGCATATATATGTTGTGGAATCAACAAATTCAAGTGCTCAAACAAATATGCTTTTAATGACAACTGACAAATCTTGAGTAAATTGAATGATTAGAAATTTCACAGTACTCTAAAGTATATCCAAATAAGATCTGAGATTTGGATTAGGTTAAGACTAGTTCTTCAAAGAAAACCCTTCACATTTGAGCTATTTTTCTGTTTGGCAAATGCGGGGTTCTTCACATTTAGCTCA
>ENA-OREC01001835-OREC01001835.1-marine-metagenome-genome-assembly--contig:-NODE-1835-length-11204-cov-14.077829_pt1 | contig 11204 bp, 2 predicted proteins | sample MGYA00248626_ERZ508543 | MGnify/ENA primary metagenome ERZ508543 (study PRJEB26211, sample SAMN05518279) | marine metagenome | isolation source: Puget Sound, Washington, USA | host: Bankia setacea... | reverse complement strand
ACTGACAGCCCCTATGTTGGTCTAATTTCAACTGTACTGTACATGTACTTAGTAACATAACTTCACTGAACCTAATATTAGTAACATAACTTCACTGAACCTAATAGCTAAATTTCATTGAACTTTTTAGCAATGTACTTAATTGTAGGTTAAAAGCATAACTCCACTGTCCTATGACACATTGTTCTATACTTTCAGGACAAGTCAAGTTGTATAGCCCCTCAGTCTATCAAGTACCTGGTTGGTGAAGATGATGATGTGATCCATGTGAATGCTGGGTCAGGAGTGACTACAGCACACATAGCCAGTATCATGCATAACTCATCAGGGCATATCCATGCATTTGGTGCCGTCTCTCCTACCATACAGCACAACATGGACAAACTTGGTGCTAAATGTATCCTTTCTATAACAGTTCCAGGTTGGTAAGGAAAGGTTATTAAGCAAGCCTCCTGTGAGCTATGTTTTCTGAGTAAATTTCATAATGTTTGTACTAAAATGACAACAATATAAAGATTTTTATCATCACATGACATTTTGGCAATCATTGATCCGCAGCTGGAAACCCTTTCTAAAATGTTCTTGCCTGTCACTTCTCCAGCTAAAGATTGCCATGTTGCCTATCTTAGACCCCAAGGAATGTCAAGGAAATTAAGTACCCGTCACCCGTCTCTGTCTTTCCCAGCCAAGTTGTCAAGAAAGAGATATCCGTAATGGTCATATTTTTAACTAAACAGGGTTAATTATGTGATAAATAAGTGTTGATAGTTTATTAGCAATTTGTCTCATCGAGTTACAAATCACTCCTGTGGGTTACCAGTCCTAAATGTTTGGTCTGGGTGGGTCATTTTGCACTTTTGATAAAATTACGGTTGCAGCATTAATAATTCATCCTACTCTCAGTTGAAGGGTATGTCTGCTACTTTGACATGGTCATCACCTGACAGACATTGTGGAAACAGCCAAACCAGAGTGTCTTTACATTGTAACATTTGTTTTACTAACATGCTGATTTAAGTAGACAAGTGGGCTGCAGGGTTAGAGTTGGTCACATTTTGAGAGTTAATGCTAGAGTTATTTATGACAGCAGCTTATCTGACAATACCTAGGATACACACTCTATAGATCCATTTGGTTATGAAATGATTATCAATAGAAATTCAGCTGTTGTACTTTTTTTATCAGTTTTTTTTTCAAACACTAAGACATGCCCATCCAATTTAAGGGGATCAACTGCTATGATAAATAATAGATAGATTGATAAAATGCTACTTTAATCTATGATAAACTTATTTTACAGATCCTAGCACTTGACCAAAGAACACAAAATGTAGTCCAATGGTAGTCACTTTATCTTAAAGGCATTCTGATTTACGCACTAAAATGACTAGCTGCAAATAAGTGTACCGTTAGATTTTAACTCCCGTGTAATTCATTGTTATCCAGATTGTACCCAAGCAACACTTAAATGGATAAATTGATATATATTAAGAGTATTACTTAGATTAAATTGTTATTAAGTATGTTCACAACTAGGTGTACAAGTGGTTATCTTGAAAATTAGGGACAGTTAATTTTATCAACGTAATCCCACGTAAGAGGCAGAAATATGGGGCGATCATGAATACCGTTGTACCTAACAATTACTGTCTATAAATCTGCTCTCTTATATTCACATTATATAGGGCTTTTGAACAAATCAACTATACTTTTAAGAATTTTAATAAATTAATAACTTAATCATACAAGCCAACACCCCAATATATGTAATTGTCGAAAGAATCTTTAAAAGTCTACATCCAACCATTTCTGCTAGCCATCTTGTTTCCATGTCTCTGTATTTCAATGAACTAATCCAATGTGAAAGACCCCAATACTTCGACAATAACTGGTAAAAGAAAAGTTGGTCCAGTAAATAAAACCAAAAAAAATAGGCAAAGAAAACAACCGACTTTCAGACTAGTCAAATTTGGCTTTTGCGGTCTCTGTTAACCTTAATTGTTTTCCTAACATCAATTAACCTGCATTTGAAAATTCTGCTCCATCTCTTTCTTTGAAGTTAAATAAATTCCTTCTATTTTTTAATCAATTTAACAGGTTGTCAACTTATTGGAGATTGAAAATGATTAGTCCATTAATTAACTGTTTAAAATTACAATAATCTGCATAATGTCATAGCATTTGAACAGGAGTAGAAGCAGGGAGAGGGGGAGGGTGTTAGTTGAATCTTTAATCAAAGAAAGAGGAAGAAAATGAAACGCAAATTAGAATATACAACATGGAGCCATAGACAAATATAAGCACACCCTAAAAATAGGACAAACAATGAAACTGGGTTGACATTAGATCACACCTAGTCACCTTGAATTACCTGTGTTCATGTTATGTAGATGTTAATATGTAAATCGTTTGTTGGGATATCATGAAATGGAGCACAGAAAGGTAACTAGATCAGGGTAACTTTATAAAGCGTTCTAGACAATCAACATTGAAAGAAACCACTTGACCTGTAGAATTGGATTCAAATGGAAAACATGCATATCTTTTTGGCAAAATTGAGGCATGTAAATTATGCTGTTTTTTGTTATTGTTGTGGATTATTTAAACTAACTACTAAAAAGTGCTTTAGATGTAAGCAGCAAAGTGTTTATACCCCGGTAAGTCTCTTAAAAGGTTAATTTGGAAGGTGACAAACTAGATTAAAGGGTATGCTAGCTGCACCTTTAATCAAATGACATCAAACAACCCATAGCTTTAGGCTTCATGTTTCTCTAATAGTCTACACAAGTAAATGGAGCATAAAATTAGCAAGTGAAAATATCAGCTCATTATAAGTTGATGGTCATGGACTGTGCGTAATATGTAGTTACGTCAATGATGTTTTGGCAGCTTCTATGAACAAGAATGAAAGAGATGAAAAATGAATAAGAAAAGAGAAAAGGCTGATTAAATTACCATATCTGAGGCTTGAGAGGACACTAGAAAGGCGGTCAAACCTGTATTTAAATGATTTGATGTGGTGACAGAATCAAGTAGAATACAAAATTATGATTTTACATCCTATCATGTCAATTCAATACTTTTACAACTAGATAAGGTATGGTGATTAAATAAGTGTAAAAGCCAGGATTAATCTTTTATGACCTCATCTAACTGGAGTTAAGGGTCCAATAGTACTTTGCTTACGACATATGCATCCTTGTAAAGTGAGCACAAAATGGACTTAAATGTTGATTTATAATATTTGCATTTAACCTCCTAAGGCAACTTGATCTTCTATTAAACCCTATATAATGTTGTATGATATGTGATACTGATGACATCTTTATATTGATGTAAACTCTAGGAAGATTCGACATGCAGACTTTAATTATAAACCAGTAAAGGTTCCATTGGTGATTTAGTTGCTGGCAGTGTTAACGTTTGAATGAAGACTCAGATTGAAGAACACTTCATATTCACCCATTGGTTTACTAATCTAGTTTTAATGATTATAATAAAAGCCAAGGTAAGCGGTTAGAGTAATAGTGAAGGTGACAGCATCTGACCCAGCATGTGTATCTAAGAGGAGGTGGATGGGATTTTGTTAGTATGTCATTGCTGTAACAAGAGCATACAATTATAGCTGTTAATTAATACAAATGCTGACATACTTTTTTGACCGAAATTTTACCCAGATTTTTTATTTTCACCGATGTTCAAGGCTTGTTGATTGTTTGTATTTGTGTTGGGTCAGTGGGTCTGGTATATCAACAAACATGAAAGAGACATAGAATATTTTAATACAAATTTTATTACTGGTTTATTAATCAATTAATCAAATGATAGTGTATTTACTGTGGCACTCGTGTAAAACTGTTGTTTCTATGTTACCTTCTGTCTTGCTGTCACCCATTTACATTACCTTTAAGAGCTTTGGAAAAAAATAATGTTATAACGGAATACAAATAAAAGCTGGACATTGTAATAAAATGATGCATTCATGTAGGTTCAATCCTTTCTAATAATTTTGTATTACCTTAGTTGGCTGATTCTTAAAGACATTCTGGATTAGGCATGTAAATCAAATCTTTATATAATAACATTTAAACTTTTGATCCATTTGTGCTAAGGTGAACAACTTAAACTCGCATTTAAAAATCATAATAATTGCACTTTAAACAAAAATGAACAATGTTAATCCTGTCAAAATATTTTCAAAACATTATTCATCAGAATGCAGGTGTGTGTAGGATTAAAAGATTAAAATGCAAGTAAATAACAACACACTTCCAATCGCATTTACTTCTAGTAGTGAATAGTAGAATTGTATTTTGAAATGAGTTTTTTTTATATTTTAGAAAATGAGGATGTTGGGATTATCCTCTGTCAAACTCTCCTGTTCTAATGACATGATTGCACCTTTAAGTATTTAGTGGACTTTATATAATCAGTATCTATCCATACTTACAGTCACATTAAGATTTCAAGTACATATTTAAGGTCTTAAGTTTAATAAGTTCACCCACCTTATTGCACATGATTATTCCAATTACCAGTACTTTGGCTGATTTTCTTTCTTTTGGCTGCTTTTCTATTCTTGTCATTAGATTTCTCTTTGTTGGCAGGATTTCTATGATTTGGACTTTCTCCCAATGTGGAATTTAGTCTCCAAATAATCGTATGTGCATTGCCAAAAATTCCATGTATGTAATTTAACAGTTCAAGAAACTTTTAAGCTTGCATACTTTCACTAAGTTTAATTCTGCTTCTGGCCCTAATTAAACTTGATTTGCTGCAGGTATAGGCATGCCATATTGCACTCTTGGTCGTACACAAGTAGCCTGCTAACAGGGTGAATTGTTTGCCTTATGTTTATGAATAGATCATACATTTTCTTTAAAGTGATAGCAATTTTCAAAAGACTTGGCCTGACTGATAGGTTTAATGTATTGTTGTTGAGCTACTATCAAAGATAATTGTAGTGTTTGTATTACAATGAAAACAAGAAGAGATATGTGATCAATATGAAAACAATCACAATTTTGAGTTACAAGAAAAACAGTTTCATGATTGCTTTGACAGAAGTTGAACTTCTGTTTTATTGTTTTATAATATGTTTCGCAATTGTTTTATAAATTGTTAGTTTGAGTGTTTGCCTTGCATGGTGTCTTTCATAAAAGTTATCACTAAAATAAAGCATTATAAATTCCCAGTTTCAAAAGCAATAGCCCCAAACAAGCAGGCAAAACAAATGTAACAACACACCATGATAGTGCCTGTCATGCTTCTGAATTCAAGAATAATCTAAATCTGACGACTCAGCATTCAGAGTTCCTGTTTAGATAATAAAAAATCATAGTGCTAGACAAAACTACATGTACACATCAGCAAGTTTCTTTTCAAGTACATTTAGGACAGTTAGGTATGCGGGATCGTGATTTTTGCATGGTTACTTCCAATAAATTCCATGTGATATTGACTGTAGCAGAGCATTCAATCTATCACAGCATCGCAGAAATCTGATCAGCTGTTGATTGCGCAATAAACTAATACAAAAATAGATCATGGTTACTGCTATGCTACAGGAGTATTGATTGACTCTACACTTAAAGATACCATGATATAAATCACGATAATATATTCTGGTGGTAATGTCATAAAAATGCTTTTGAACATATTATGCTCCTCAAATATCCCTCTAATGAAAACACCTTTACAAATATTAAAGGATTTTAACTAAAAGGGTTCCATTTTATTTCCTGTTTCTTGGACAGTCAATATTTGAATCCACATGAATGCGTCAAAAAGGATATTGGAGAAATAAAAAGCTTTTAATTGATTTGGCTACAAAAGTCCTCTTGGTCATTCTTTGATCAGCTCTTCTGGAATATTTGTTCTAGAATATGATCTGACAGCAAGCAAATAGTTGTATGATGGATGGCCATCTTTTTACTGTTACTATGTTGATCGATAGTGGTGCCGTTTTGCTCTACCATGCCATACATTTCACAAATTTAATAAAAAATGTCCGAATCAACAAAGCTGAAATCAATTTACCACACCTAAATCATCTAGATTCCAATTAGGGCCCAATTAATAGCAAACAATGACAAGAGTGGTTCTTTTTGTGCTCTTGATAGCTAAACAAAGTCTAAATCTTATAACTAGCAATTAAGAACAAATGGCCAAATGCGTGGACCGTGGACCAAAAGTGATTTCAGTGATAGCTTCTCAAATCATACAAATGGCATCTACTTTTGGTTTTAAGTGCTCTGTAAATAACAGAAAAGCACTGACAAATGGCTGTAGATTGATTTACCCGTAGTTCGTGGATATTTGAGAGGTGGAAGCAATTTTTCAGTGCTTTTAAAATGCTGATTAATTGATTATTTCAATCCTTTAAAGTGATAACACAACCCATAATCCTTAATAGAAAACCCCAAGTCAGCATTTTATGACATTGTGATGTTCTATGACGTAAATGTGTCCAAAAATATAAATTTCCGGAGTTGAGAAAAATTTCCGGTGAGAGTATTTTTGCTGATAAACAAATTCAAGAGGTGAAAGGGAAAATGCTCTATCTGTTACTTTAATCTTTAGTCAACATCGCTTAGAACCCTTTAACTTTCACACCTGGAATAGTGGATTAGTGGAATAGTACCTGAATACATAAAAAAGAAGTGGCCCATATCTGGTTGAAAGACTTACAAGTGTAGCAAATTATAAGTCAGGGCAGTACATGTAGTAATAAGCAACATAACAATGGAACTTTGAACATTATTGTAGCTACACATTTATGAATTAAATAGAAATGTGTAACCTTTGTAACCAGGGAGAACAAACATGTTACGGCAGAATGGACTTGTAAAGATTAGTTTACATGTGTCTAATATTGATCAAATAGCTGGTCAAGCAAGGAACTGCTATTGTGTTTTCATATTTTGTTGTTACGAACTTTGAGCTATGTGTTACAGTACCCATTCTTCTGTTTTGTTAATTTCCTTGACCTACCTTTAGCTATTAAAGTACAAACAGAGGCATTCCTTGAAGTGGACACGGACGACAACAAGTTCAAGAACGTCAAGGTTGTGTTAGTGACGGCAGATTGTAGCAAATCAGGAATCGCCAATCCAATAGACTTTGTCGTCAATGAAGGAGAAGGTGGGCATTTTGTGTGTTACTGTTAAATCATTATTATTTGTGGGGCTCTATTTTTTGTGGACTGTCTCATTCAGCCGAACCACAAAATTAAATCTTCACAAATATAAGTTTAGAATAATATATAAACATGTGTAGAGCTTGAAATCCACACATCAAAATACCCACAAAATGGCCTGTTAAGGAAAACTTAAGAAATTGTAAACCAACCAAAACAAAGGATGTCACAGAAGTAGTAGAAGATTAAAGAACTGTTACCAGAATTGTTTGAACACTATTTATAGTAGGTTCATTAACTACACCTTTGCACACAAAAAAACACTTGCAAAGAAACACAAAAAACTATAACTTCAAGGACCAAACTTTTTTTCCTGTTCTAATTTTGAGTCTATCAGGTAAAACCTCATTAACTTGATGTGTTTATTGCTTCTCAAGTATCTGACACACTGATTAGAGAGGTCAGTAACACAATTTGGAAACCCCCTTGATATGAGTATACACCACAGGGACAACTCCAGAATGGTTTACCATCTTCTTTATATGATTTACAGCTTAATTGTGATAAGTTAAACAATTACAAGGTGTTTGTATCATTGTTGAACTTCTATAGCTTTATCTTTTTGTTATCAAACCAGATTTAACAATTGAGCGTATTACAAATATATCCAATACTTCACTTTTGGCAATAACATCATATTTTGAACCCTTCAATTTCTTTCACCAAATTAAGAATACATTATACCAATGTCGCGAAAGACACTCTATTTTTTACTAGCCAGAATAGGAAGCTTTGTTCTTTACCTTATGTGAAATTCATATATTTAAACCTGACCATATCATATTTTACTTGTCATGACCAAAGGACCCAAGTATAGCATCAACTATTCATGTCTAAATGGTGCTCTCTTCAACAGCTTTCCTGTCCTGGCATGTCTAAATGGTGCTCTCTTCATCAGCTTTCCTGTCCTGACATGTCTAAATGGTGCTCTCTTCATCAGCTTTCCTGTCCTGACATGTCTAAATGGTGCTCTCTTCAACAGCTTTCCTGTCCTGGCATGTCTAAATGGTGCTCTCTTTATCAGATTTCCTGTCCTGACACGTCTAAATGGTGCTCTCTTCATCAGCTTTCCTGTCCTGACACTTGAGCAGCAGAATCGAAACCATTATACAGATTATTAATGTAACACTGTTAATATATTACTACAACTATTTCTCTTGTTTAGATATGAAGATCTTGAAGTATTTGTCTATTGGGGAGACAGACGATACAAAGCTGGGAGAGATGATTGTTAACCACGGTGCCATACTACGACAAGCCATGAAATGTAGGTGAATTACATAGTACATTGTAGACGATATTGTGGGAGAATCAGAATAGATAATTAGCTAGAAAAAAACATAATCTAGGATATATCAGTTCCCGTTATATATAAAAATCTTGGTAAAAATGCTGGTATGTATTGTGTCCATGAAATTAACCCGTGATAGGCTGTTTTCTTAATTGTTAGCGAAGGATGTGTAGTTAGTTCACAGGACATCAATATTCAACCATGTTTGTGCTTAAATAAATATTCAACATGTCATAACAGGCAAAAGTTAGCTGTTTCTGAAGGTATCTTCTACTTTTCTTTTTCTATGCTATAAAACATAATATCTCTTCAAAGGCATAGAGTTTGTTTTGAGTATTGAACGGCAATAAGTAACTAATATACTTCATTCTTTCAGTGAGTAAAGTTCAAGCAGTAATCTATATGACAAGATCTATCAATGAGTCGGAAAATGAGAACGTTGTAGGAAAGGGAGTTGAACAGACAAACTTAATCCAGCAGCGTAAATTTCCCTGGAGAGTAGTCCCCCCTGTGTTACCATTCAGCGGCACTGATATCGAGAAGAGTATCGGCATTACGGGGAAGTTTATCAAGTTTGCTCCGTCTGAGAGAAACAGTGGATGCTTTGTTGCTGTGATAACAAGAGAGGTAACTCATCCTAGAATTGTTTTCTATGTGAAAAGTTACTTCCCTTTTCTAAATTTCATGCCGTGTGCTGTTCAATGCAAACCCTACTTTTCAAAATTGTAGACAGCATTAAAAAAAAGTATTAAATAAAGTGAAGAAAAACATTTGTAGGTATCTGAGATCTTACTTTTTGTTGTAAACAGTATTATTCTCTATGACCAATGACAGGTTCCCAACAAGTTAAAATGGTTTATGATTGTTAAGGTTTATTATACAAGAGAAAATAGTGTTAATGATTATGTTTCATTTGAGTGAGTGCTTTTTGCAATGGTTTATTATTCTCACATTTGTGTTTTAGCCTGAAGATGTAAAAGAGGCCAACAGGGATGTACTAGAGCGTGCTAGGAAGAACGGCTTACTTGGGGGCAAAAAGAAGTCAAAGAAGCACGTGGACACAGAACCCACACCCAGCAGCTCGGAGGAGAAGGAATCTGAGGAGGATAAGTTGTTAGAAAAGCGGCACAAACGAGCCCCACGGAAACTCCACCAAAGTCAGTCACATCCGGTCACTTTCCAACCTTACACCAAACCTTCAGCCACCAGTATCATCCGATCTCAAATCTTATCAGGTGGAGTTTACAAATCTCCAAGCCGAGCCACAAAGTCTAACCCGTCCGTCGGAATCAAAGCCCATGCTTCAAGATTACGCCCGCTTGCCCAGCCCAACGAAAAGAAGGAAAAGCCAAAGATGGTGGCTGAGCACATAAAGGTTGTGAGGCACCCAGCCCCGTTCAGGTGAAAACCCTTCAAACACCGAATTATCCAGCATGCTTTTTTTATCTACACTTTTCATCCTGTTGCAATATTTGATTCCTTCTTGATCCCTCCAATCATTTGTTTCCACCATTATTTGATTAGCTTCTATCATTGTTGGTCTGTACTCTCTAGACTTGTCACACATTAGATTTGATAGCCATTTTTCTCATTTGCAATTTTTACGTCATATGCAACTTAGTGTAAGCCATGAATATTTAGCATTTCAATCATTCATCCATTTCAACTTCATAATCATAAGGTGCTTTATTTTGAGGGGTTGAATGCAAGAGGTCTCTAAATGCTAACAATTAAAGAAGCAGATAGACCCCTTTTACATTCACCCCTCGTTATAGAAAATATGATCAGCATACATGAATTTCGAAGAGTAAAAACCAGATTTAATGACTGTTTTTTATTCAACTGTTTTTTAACAATAAGGGTAATTCTTTAAATGCATTATTGATGTGATACTTTGTACTGGTAAAGTTTGTTTGTTCACAGATGTGAGTTTAGTTGATATTATTGTATCTGCAATTACACTATAAGCAATATATGTAAGTTTTTGTACGAGTTCAAAGTTTAGTCTTCTAGTCATAGATAAGTGTAGATAAATAAATATCAGTTTATGTTTCAACATGACTTAATCATCATTTATATATCTGTATTGAACATGTAGAGTTTGTACAAATCTTCTGTGGTGTATATGAACGATATTATTGACAAAAGCATAGACGAGTCTAAATTTTACAATGCAACTTTTTCTGATAATTGTTTAGGCTTCATCATCATATAGGTGCCTTAACCATAGACAGGAATGATGCTTACGCCATTGTTTGAATACAAGTTCTCATTATATACTTTCAATGTAAAGGCTATTAACTTTTGAGTCATTTGTGCAAGTGTAAGTTTGACTTTGTAGAGTACAGACCATATAAGTTGTATTTGCATGAACCAGTGTACCAAACAATGCTGTAATCTGGTGTACAGAGATATAACTCTACAATCATAGCTTGTGTGTGACTTCGATAGTTCAACATATACATTTTGTACATAGAGCAAAAAACTTATAGATGACTGGAAATTTACAGGTCTGCATTTACTACTCTAGAAAAAGGACAGTAATTTTCGGCATTTAGTAGTCATGAAATATTCTCTGTACACCAGACAATACTCACAGAAATTTGTATCATTTTTCAATCACATTTTCTTTATATATATATTCAGTATTCACCCACCCAAGTGCATATTTTTAGCCCCCCCAGATCGGAAGAGCACACGTCTGAACTCCAGTCA
>ENA-OREC01001834-OREC01001834.1-marine-metagenome-genome-assembly--contig:-NODE-1834-length-11205-cov-13.906272_pt1 | contig 11205 bp, 3 predicted proteins | sample MGYA00248626_ERZ508543 | MGnify/ENA primary metagenome ERZ508543 (study PRJEB26211, sample SAMN05518279) | marine metagenome | isolation source: Puget Sound, Washington, USA | host: Bankia setacea... | reverse complement strand
TGTCAGTGTGGTACTCAGTTAAAGGGTCTTGTGATAGGTCTAAATGTCAGTGTGGTACTCAGTTAAAGGGTCTTGTGATAGGTCTAAATGTCAGTGTGGTACTCAGTTAAAGGGTCTAATGTGATAGATTTAAATGTCAGTGTGGTACTCAGTTAAAGAGTCTTGTGGTAGGTCTAAATGTCTACCATCTGTCCCTATGTTCACCGGTACATCAACAACTACTTTAAAGAACTTCTCCTCTTGTGGTTAATATAGTAAAATAAATCAGCACCTGTTTTTACTCAGTATCATTGCTAGACCTACATATTGCCATGGTAATCGTTTAAAGAATATATATATATGAAACTAAGGAGTGAGAAAAAATTTCAGCCACGTTCGATGACGGGTCAAACCAAGAGCTGTTAATGAGATGACTCTTTCCATGTTACTTGGAAATGATAAAATCTAATTGAAACCATTAATCTAAAGCACAAACTAAAGGAATTGCAGATGAAAAGACAAGTCGAACAATAGGGTAAGCGTATGGTGTAACAAGTATCTTTGTAATTAGAAATGGGATATGTAACAGTTGCTTAATGGGAAAAGTATACCTAAAATATCATACTTATCAACTTTGAAATAACAAATGTTAGTGTATTAATATTGATATTCATTGAGTATTATAAAGCTAAACTCACCACCTGATAACCGCAATTAGAAACAAGATTGGGTAAACATAGTAAAAATCTATATACTTTACCTCTGTTAACCCTTATTCATTAGTTCAATTGGACAAAGAAATTTCACTTCAGCCTTTCAAAAATATAACATTCAAGATCAAGAGTCCACAGCTGGGGTAAGAATGATAATGTAGTGGGTTTAATGGTGATGTTGCTAGTGTATTCTAAGTTACTAGGGTTTAACTAAGCACTCGAGATGGTTATTGCAGGAAAAGTTACAATCAGCCACTATGAGGATGAACCAAGTATGCTGCAATTTGATGAGATTACCCTGAATGTGCTTGAGACTTTGATGTCTTATGTATCAATATCTGTTATACCAGTACTAGTAGTGTTCCTGTAATAAACATTCAACTTTTATAGCAGCATCAAGAAGTTCTCCTCTTCAAGCCAAACAAATGTGTTTCCCCTACTGAATATTAACCTTCATTTATTTAATATTTGCAATTTTTATGTATTTTTATGAGAAACCAGTCCAAGACAATGCACTTCCTGTTTGGAGCCTACCCAGTAAACCAGTCAAACATCCCTACTTCCTGTCGTGTTAATGGCAGTAGGTCTTCAGATAGCTTAAAAACATATAAAAAATAAGTTATTCTGGAGACAGATGAAGAATTTCCGAAGAATTTATGTTAAACGTAGGTAATTATTGAATTGATGTAAACATTACTAACTCTAAAGGTCAACGAACAATCAAAAGATGGTATTGATATTTGATTAGTGTTTATATATCATAAAAGTCTTAAATACAAACACTACAATAAAACAGAATAACTATGGGATCAATCAGCTTGAAGGTATTTTTTTGCTATTGTGTTCTCAATTATTACCAGATGAAATAACAATTACAAACATATTTTCCGTATCCACCCACGAAAAAATGGCAAGCGGTTTGGAATGCTGCCTTTTTAATAGGTCAAGTAAGTCTTAATAAGGCCTCTCTCTTATATTGGCTAGACCTTTGTCGTCATCAAAAGGTTGCAGGATGGGTCTGGAGATTTTAGGATTTTAGACTCTACTGGTATTTTTGTTGTATGTTGAACTCTGCACAGAGAGAGAGAGAGAGATTGATATGTATGTTTGTAATGGTAAAAGACTGAACATTTGAATCCTAGACGAAATACCAAAAGGCAGATTGGCGACAACAATTCAGCAGTGCAGATATAAAGGGGCACGTATTTTCAAAACTGTCCCAATTCTTTTAAGGTCACTAGTCTGCAGCTAGTATAGACGCCCATTTGTCCCACTTGGCAGTGTAACAAATCTCTCTCTTTTTTATTTGCTCATAGAGTCAACGTACTCAAACACTTGCAGATTGTACCAAATACTGCACTACTGGAATATTTGTTCATATGTTGCTTTTTTTTAAGTAATACTTTGCTAAGCATATTTTTCAATAATTTTCCCCAAATGTTGCAGAATGTAATCGTCAAGTCATGGATATTATGAAATTTATGTGATTATTTTCTCATTGAAATTAATTTTTAACCAAGAAAAGTCATAAGCTAAATCAAATTATGAAGTCATCAAAGTTAGTCAGTGAAAAATAAGAGAACAATAAAAGAATCAGGCAATGACGGCATAGTTATTGTTCATTCTGTAGATGACTTGCAGTACATACTCTCTTGACAATTGTTGACGATTTCTCAGAATGTGTCAGCACCATATTTTGAAAGCAATTAAAGATGTCCTCCTAGCCAGACATTACTGTTCTCTGGATGTGACTTTGTTGACATGTTTTTGAGACAGCTTGGAGAAAGTAGGTGAAGCTTGCAATTGACGTCTGCAGCTCTCTCAGAAAACAAGGAGCCAGTTAATCGAAGAGTAAATGCAAGACAATGTTTTTACTGCAGTGTTGTACCATCAGCACTTATAACCAACTTAGTTTTTATCTACCACTTGAAATTCCTCACTATAGATGTATAGTCAACAAGGATGGTGAATGGGAAGGCATTTCTTTTCCACTTCTTTGAAAAAAACTCTTAAAAAAGCCTAGTTTTCAACCCAGAGACATTAATTCTTATCGTATTCACTGTCAAAGATAATCTACTGAAGGACTAACCCGTTTCTCTGATTCTTAGTTTTTACCATCTCAGGATCTGATGTTAATCTATGTTTAATATCTTCTTCATGTCCTCTTCACCCACCCTATTAGATATAAACTATAAGTGAGTGTTTTTTGTGGTCACTTGTCAAAATGCTACAACCTGATTAATAGGGCTGACTATTGCAGCCAAATTTACTATCACGATACTTATCGATAGTCAAAAGTACTATCATGATAGACTATCAATAGTTGACTCGACCATTGCGATACTATCGCGATAGTTTCGATAGTTTACATACTGTATATTTTCAATCAGTTGATTTAACAGTTTATGTTGAACTATTCTTGAACATACATTCATAATTAACAAAACATAAATCACTAATGTTAAGCGCATCCTTTTTCCAGACGAATGTGATCTGTAAGGTTTGATGTGATACCAGAATATTTAAGAATAATGCGGCATAATTTGCATGCAATTTTTGCATTGTCAACCTTTCCATCGCTTTTGACGAAGCCATAGTAGTTCCAAGCGACGGCCTTTCCCTTAGGGTTGTCGACAATTTCAATCGAGCTTGCGTTTGCAGACGACATTTTTCTCGTAATGGTATTGTCAAAGCAAATACTAAAAAAAAAACGCCATTTCCCGGTATTCGGTATGCCCGGATTTACATGAAACTCGGCCATTATCACAAATCTTATTTCTTATTTCTAGCGATAGATTGCCAGTTAGAATCACTGGTCTAAATATACGAACTAGGTCCGTTTAGGAATGAATCTTGAATTATTATTTCTAGGTCTTTATGATCAGTCAATCAACCATGGTTCTCGTCCATTGTGTGATTAATCAAATTTCGATTTCTAAATAGATTCTATATTAATTTCAATTTAGTTAAAGAGTCCTTTTATTTTTACACGGCATTTAACTTGTAAAAATACCCGACACCACAGGTAGTCTTGGGTGGCAAGATGAGCGGTCGGAAGACAACGACGTTTCATAAACGGAAACTCTGTCGTGTACAATTTAGTCTATACCATATTGTAAACATTCGGGGTTTTTTTGCAAAAGGAAATCAACTTCATACCGCAAAGACAACTATCGGAAAAAGTCGATAGCTGTCTCAACTATCAGCGATTATATGTATCGACTTTTGACTCGTGCCTGCAACAATCGTGATAGGTTGATAGTATCGACTATCGTTACACCCCTACTGATTATCATGTTTCCGGGAAGTGGGCCTTAAGCTCAACAGAGTCTCGTTTATGGCAATGATTTTGGTCAGAAGACTTAGTAGGCACCCACCTTTCCTATACTATGCTATGTGTTGGAGATTTTGGTGGGCGCTTGTTTTGTAATGATTCATGCAGTTTGCGTTTCCGGGAAATGGATTTTAAGGTTATCAGCCACTTCGATGACAATAGTTTTGGCCACAAGAATAGGTTTGGCTTATCGTCTTATTAGATTACTGTCTTCAAATGCCGTGAGTTTTGGATGAGACTTTGGAATCTTGGTGATTTGTTTTGATAACTCCACTCTTATCTGTAGTAGCAATGTGAAAAGTTTCTTCCGGAAGAGCTAGCATTAAAGGTTTGCTTATCTATCTAGTATGTCCCTTCAAATATATGGGATTGAGATATTTTAAAAGCAATGTAATAAATCTGCCCATCAGATCCTGAAATGGTTTCATTTTTTCCAAGCTATTAAGAAATAAAAATGTAGTTTGGAGAGGTACGTTCATTGTTTCCTCAAGAGTAAGTTGGGCGATCACAGTAAGTAGGGACATTCCTCGATAAATTCTTTGCAATGTTTGGGAGTGGGGTACTGCTTTGATACCCAGCCTACTCGCTTTGTTCCAGGAATGATGTCCATTGATAAATTCACAGTCTTTCTGAAAAATCGTTTGTCACGTTAATAGAGTTTAGCGCCAGGATCACGTACCCTAGTGTCTGTTTGGTGCAGAGGTAATTAGAATAGCGTATTTTACAAGATCATCACTAAAAATGTTGTATCTTGTTTATGTTTAAATAGAACTTACCTGGATGTTGCGGTTTACGTGTCAAAAGTGTACTCAAAAGTCCTGAAGTCAGTGAATTGTATTGCATTCAATCTAGGAAGGTTCTTGTAAATTAACTTGATTTGCTTCACAATAGACTTGGCTGCACGCTGCTCACAATACCTGTCAAAAAACGTTTTTTTTGTCTGTTTTATACTTCTTGTGTTTTGAATGTTTCTCAGTGCATCGGTCTCATATGTGTGCCAGATTGACAGCAACTTGATTAGTGAAATGAGCAAAAACTATCAATGGTAGGCTTTACTTAAATTAGCAGACGCAAACATGATTTTATTTCTTATTGGCAAAAAAAAGGACCGTTGTAGGCTTATTGTTGCGGGAAATTTGGGTGCAAAGTCATTATTTACAGCTTTTCATTACCAAATATTTGCAGACGGCTTTTATAACTTAGATTGGTGTTGCAGTCACCAGGATTTGTTGCAGACGCTGTTTTGTTTGTTCTTGAAGTCCATATAATGCGGGCAAAAGACAGGAAAGTGACATTAAGATCTTAAGAAAGTTGATGTGTTTTAGTGACTGAAGTTTTGTCATTTTCCCTTCCCATCAGCCCACTTCAAAGTACAGACGCTATGCATTAATTCACGCACCTCCACCTCGATAACCAACTATGCAAAATATTTGATTTTACAAGAACTTGGAACCGTAACAACGTGAACATTCTTTTACTGAAGAAAAATACCAGCTTTTAACCTACTGTTCAGTATTTTAAAGATGGGGTTTTGATTTATCTGAAAGTAAAAGTACAACACTTTCATACTTCATACAAAGCCAGTGTCATGCTGAAAACTGATGTCAGATGTTATATAACAATGGGCTTTTGAAAAACAAATATGATGAAATAAAAATTGTGAGTGCCACTACTTTGATGTCATTACTGTAAGGACTGTTGGATAGTTTATGTGGCTTATCAGCTGTCGGCTTTTGTCTTCTTCTCCCCCTAAGTTCAGTCACCATTACCTAGAAACTCCCGTACCTTTTGTTATTATGCAAGATGATATCTGGTAGATATTTTGACAAGTCAATACGGAACAGTACTTTATGTTGTTGGTAACAGAATGCAGGTGTGAGGAAAAAGATGGAATAATTGACAGAAGAAAGAACAAAAAACATAGGAAGAAGATATAGATACCGACTGGAAGAAGTCAAAAGCTAGGATAAAGCGTTGTATTATTGGCACTACACGTGTTATTCTTCATGTCATAATTTTATCTCAGTGCTTATCTTCAATTCAACAATATTTCAAAATGAATAGGACTTAGTATAATACATTCTTTGTTTCAGCACACACAACAAGTATTGACTAATCCCATTACTTTGTTTTATACTATGATGTTCAGTCTCATGTTCTAGTTATAGTTGACCTGTTCTGTTTAGTGCATCATTTTTGGATGAAACAAAGGTTTTTAGTTGTATTCTGTTTTGATCTAACAGCCATCATCTTGCATAAGTGCTATATGACCCTCATTGTGTTTAATGGCAGTTTAACAAACAACAATTTTACAATTTTCCTTAGTTTCCAAGATCTGGATGTTTGAATTTCTTGTTTCAATCAAGTTTTGTTTTGATGCAAAAGCTGCTATATAAACTTGTACTGATGCTTCACTAAGAAACAATCCTACTTTAGTGGCATTAAAAATGACCTTCCTTTCTATTGAGACAAATTGAGAAGCTGATAAACATGATGCCACATTACCTTGGTAGCCATGACACGTTTAACTATGTCAACAACAGCATAATAACGCAGCAATTACTGGGCACATAAAAATGAAACCTTAATTTCCTGCATAATATAAGAGCAGATAAGACACAGACTAATTGAAAGTTGAAAAAAAGAGACTTTAAAACGTGGATATCAGAACTAAAATTGGATCGAAGAATTTCAAGGGTAGACTTTAAGCTCTCGCTGATAGAATAACATCAAATTCCAGGAAAAGAATTAAGTAATTTAGGTGGCGTCGTAAACATCAAAGGTCTGCTCTGATACAGGCTTAATTGTCGTTGTTTTTGGGACTTTAATAGAAACAAAGATATGTATCATACTCAAACTTCTATATAATGAACATGCCAATCTCAATTTTTGCCAAATACATATTCTGTAACCCAATTTACAAGATATTAAACTGTGAATTCTAGTGAACAGATTTTTATCCTGTTTTCTTATCTAATAGCACTAGGTGAGTTTTAGTACATCATTCAGTGGGTAGAGGGTTCTGAAGAAAGTTCTAGCAACATTTACAACCAAATCAGATCTATTGCTTCAATATAACTGCTGGAGTCTTTTGTGTATATGTTATGATCACGTTAGATGCTTCATAACCGGTGCATGAAAGAAACTGACATCACAATATTGGGGCGTACCAGTGGGTTTAGATGGTACTCCAGTAACATAAAGAAACGTAAAGTACAGCATTCAAAGATACAATATATAGTGCATCAATTATGGCTTTCACATCTATAGCCTACAGTCAAACGTTTGACTTTTGTAGACACGCACCTGATGTCCGCGCCCACTTTGTCTAGTGGTTAGAACTTTGACGCACACCTGGAGTCCTAAAGTTCCATTAGTTACTGTGAAATGATAAAATTTCGTCCCCATTATATTTCATGGTTATCTTAAAATAGCCGTTTTCTTGGGTACTTAAATTAGGGACCCAAACCAACAAATATTTTGTAAACAACTGCATTACCCCTTCTGTTCAGTGGCATTTATAATCTTAGTTTACCTGACTTACAAAAGCCATAAAACATGGCAAACATAAAGTACTGAGTTCACAGTATCCTAAATTCCTGTTTTGAAATATATTGCAGCAAAGGATTATGGGTAGGGTCATCACTAAGAAGTCACACTGTATAAAATACACATTTAAACATTTACAGTTCAAACAAGATCAGGGCTGTCTTATGTCTGATTGAGCAAGTTTTCTTTCAACTTAGGCTTACATTTTGACGTGATGTGTGTTATTTGATCGGATCAATCAAACTTTATTTGATCAATTGCAAGGTGATTTTAGTCAATGAATGAATGACGTTCTGATTTTTTCCCACTTCATGTAGATGTGTAAGAGTTCAATCAGTTTAAATGGTGAAATGGTAAAAATGTTAAAGGTCTTGTATTTCAATTAACAATTACAGCCTAAAATAGTGTAAATAGATTACGTCTTCTATTCAATTTAAAGACCAAAACTATCGTATTAGCCGCCCGGCATCATGAAGTGTTCTGTACTGTACGTAGCATAAAACCCGAACTTATTAAACTTGGAGAATAATCTATCATCTAAAGATCTCTTCTGACAAATTGGTTAATGAGCAAACATAGAGGATATAGTTTACATTTCATAGATAATTGAATAGTCTTCACTGTGACTTCCAATGGAAAAATAGTGAATTGCATTTATAGTTAAGACTGCACCCATTTTTTGAGGGCAACATGTTTATTTATCCATGTTACATCTAAAAGTATTGTCAGAGACAGTTAATAATTTGTTTAACTATACCATATACACTTGATGAGATAGTCAGTACACATAGATCGATCTTGTCTATTGAAATACAATGGTATAGTGTTTGCTACTAGTGGTACCATTTTGGCAGCCATGACAGTAAAATAACATTTCATAATGAATTCTAGCTTTAACATTGCTTACTAATAAGATACACTGATCAATTATAGTACAGTTCAACACATTTAAGTACGAACACTATACCCAAGTATATTGATGTAATGGCAAGAGAATTTCTACTGAAATCTCCAAGCATTGCAACTGCTTGTAACTTTAAACTCAGGTTGAAAATTGCTTGTATTACTGCTTGTTATTTATTAGTTCATATTCTAGTTGCGTTTCTTCCTGCTAAACCTAACAATGTCTCCATTATTATTTAAATGATCCAAAGAAATGGGTTATAATGAAGAAAGACTTCCAGTGGATCATGTGTATATCTAGATGTTTCCTTTTTACCTAATATGGTCAACGATATGTCTCTGGCATATAAACCATGTCACTAGGTCGTAAACACAGATGTTTTATAGATGTTTCCAGAATGTTCAATGCATATAGAAATCCAGCTCTTTCGGAAGCAGTTTAGAGACTGTAATATAATACTGTGTATTCAAGACCATGATTTTTGCTTATAATTGCCGAGAAAATTTGTAGGCAAAGAAGAAAAAAGTCGTCAATTTTCCTCTAGCATTTCTTAGACGAAAGAAAAGAAGACATTTTTTGGATCTATTACATAGTGAAGTCGGAACACGTTCTTAGAAACTCAACAAAGTAAATGTACCATAATTTCAGGGTTTGACATGTAAATTTTGAACAAGTCGTATAGAATTACAGGTGTCATCACCATAGACGGTTCTAGTTGTTGTGGTTAAGGAAATACCAGAATTAATAATACTTTGTTGCAAATATGAGTGAAAAGTCACCAGACATGCAGCGGACAGTTTTGGGTTGTTGTTTTTTCTAACCAACTTTATTATAGGTTTCAGAAAATGAGAGCGCTCATGTTTTGCCTTGAAAATGGTATGCACGGTTGTTTTTGATTGGTCAATATTTTCAAATATCTAACTGTGATACAATTGAGAGTGATGTCATTCACAGGTTTGTGTGTACGTATTTGTTTTGCATTCCTCTAGGTAGTTTTTGCTCGTTTAAATGTGAAAAAATGTTTGTTTGTTAACAGGAGGCTTGTATTTAATCAATAATTTAATAGACGCCCAAAATGATGATGAACATCTGAAGGCTGGAACTTGTGTTAGAAAAAAGATAAACTTGTTTGCTGTCATACAGATTTAATAAAAAAGTTGACACTTGTAATTTAATACAAAGTAGAGCTGAATATAAGTTATACAAAGGAAAAATAACTCTTGTCTTGTAAAGAATTGTCTTTAACTTGAACCAATGAAACTGTATTACTATTAACAGGTGCTCTGAACTCAATTGTTGGTTAATCTGTTATTTAAAGCGGTGAAAGTCATAAAATCTTATTCTAGGTAGCTTATTGTTGCTTAAGTGGGTTTATTGCTCACACCAGGGACCTTAACGGTGCACTTATAAATTGATTCAATAATGCCAAGAACCCAGCTAGGCTAGCGGAGTGTGTATGACTGGATTGTGGGATTTTCTAATTAAATATAGAATACTGAAGCCATAACAGCACTGGTAGCTGAGTGACACTGACGTCATTGCAACTCTCTGTGGAGAACTTAGCCATAAGCTTCCAGGCAAAATGGCAAATTTTGTCCACGATCGAACAAACATCATGCGTACATATGATTTCGCTGTATTTCGTAAATAGTAATATCAGGGGTCGAAGTATTGGAACGATAGTAATAGTCAAATTGGAATGTTGTAATGTTTTCTATATTACGTAATATACAAGTATTTCTTTAGGCAATAGCACATGTGTTTCATTACTTGAGTGGGTAGCCATATTTATGGCTTTTAAGTTATTGCAGACGTATTGTTTTTTACTATATATAGTATCTTTGATAACAAGTTCCAGACTCTATACGGGCATTCTTTCAACATTACCTGCTTGTTTCATCGTTTTATTGGTTAGAATGGTATGTTCTTAAAACAGCTTTAGGCAAACAACAAAAAAGCAACAAACACAGCCGTGAAATCTACATTGAGACATCCACAGAACTAAATTAAGCTATTTTGGTTGAATGGGTTGTTTTCTATCATGGCTTTTGTCGTTTATATACTGTCTGCCAGTTGAAACTATTTTGAACGTCTCAAAAACTCAAAAAGTATGATATTAACGACTTAAAGGAATTAAAGTTGCTGCTTACTGCAATTAAAGACATTTACACAAGTATTGTTTTGTAACACATTCTAATCCAGAGAATTAAGGACTGACGTCAACAACTGCAGATTGCATGAAACCAAATCTGCAATAGCAAGTAACTCTAATACATTTGGAGATTTACAATCCAAATGAGAAAGTGTTTGTTTTTGAACTGTGCAGAAATGTCAAGTGCCTCTGAATTATTTGCCTGAACTTTGTATCGAAAATGTCTCCATTGAATGTTGAAAGTGTGTAAAAGTTAAATTAACAGTAAAGTGCGTTTGAGGGATTAATACTGAATTGTGTAAATATTTAGCGTAACTGGAATAAGATTAACGAGAAACTCTCAGACAGTACTGTCACTGTTTAGTTTTTGATGTTGCTCATGAAAAGATGTGATCTGCTGACGTAAAAATGTGATCATAACCACTGTATGATTTTGAAAGAGGAGAAAAATGATATTCTACACATGCTGGATGAAATATTATCTGAAGAAACAAAGAGATATAGAGGGTTGAAAGAAGCAACATTTCAATATACACGCTCCTGTATTGTACATACCATTTAACTCAGCTAGATA
>ENA-OREC01001833-OREC01001833.1-marine-metagenome-genome-assembly--contig:-NODE-1833-length-11206-cov-15.336149_pt1 | contig 11206 bp, 9 predicted proteins | sample MGYA00248626_ERZ508543 | MGnify/ENA primary metagenome ERZ508543 (study PRJEB26211, sample SAMN05518279) | marine metagenome | isolation source: Puget Sound, Washington, USA | host: Bankia setacea... | reverse complement strand
ATCAAACTTGTAACAGATCTCAAGTTACAGTTGTACATAGACTATCTAAGTAGAGGCTACTCATCAAACTTGTAACAGATCTCAAATCTTCTAAACATGTGAGTTTTCAGTTTCTATATCTAACTGTAGAACCATCCCCTACAACACCCTGTTATTCAGTTTCCAGTAAAAAACACAATCAATTTCACAACATGTGCATACACCATCTCAAAGTTAAGGATAAAGGGGTTTTCTAAGATTATTTACAAAATTAAAAAGTAAAAACTTAATTGTTGTGATGTAGTTTTCAAATAGAAAAGTACCTGTTACGTACATATCCTGATTGCTTTTTGTTGCTTGATATTTCATGACGTATGATATTAAATAATATCTGTGAAGAATCTTTACATAAGTTAAATGGTTTACATCCTATTTATAGATTAAACCCACAAACTTTCACTTGCAATCAGTAAAACATAACCGTGGCATGTGTTAGTGTATTATACTAGTCACCAATAGTAATTGTACCGTTATTCCTTTTATTTTGTTTATCTAATTTTCACTGAGAAAGATTGTTTTTGTTTCGTACCAAGTGACACATGTACGCACATCTGTAGTTGCGTAGAGTTTTGCACAATTATTGTAAAGAAGGCAATAAAGCAGAAATCGCTTTTTATTAGTTTTGTTAAGGTAATTTTGTTATTTCAAGCTAAACCTTCCTAGCACATTCAAAGAGTTCAAATGTATTCCCCCTCAAATACTACCAGCAACAACCCCACACACCCTAAACAAACAAAAACTATTTTATTTATAAATCATACTCAAACAAAACAAAAAGAATGCAACAACATTATATACACCAAAACCTCACCCACACTAAAAACACACAGCAACAGCACACAATTCATTCTTAATTCAGTTCATTTTATACACTTTCTAACAATCGTGATAAAGCAGATGAAATCCATTGGACGCTGTACAAACATAATTTCTAAGACACCTTTACATATAAATCAAGTTGACATTTACTATAAGCATTCAGTGTATAAAGAATCTAACTATTTTATGAAATGTAGAAGATCACACATTTCTCCGTCCATCTCTGGGATTATTTAATGACTAATCAAGAAAATTCATTACCCTGCATGTAAAGCACATAATTCATTTTTACCTGTTTTTCAGCTAACCTTTATCCGTGTGTAATGCTGTATTGTCGCAATAGTATAAAGGTATATTGTTTTGTGGGGTTTTTTAGTTATGGAAAACTTGTCACCTGTATATAACAAAACAAACACAATCTACCAACATTAACAACAATACTACCCCCAGAAATAACACTACCACCACCACCCACATTGTCCCTGCAGTCGCAACCACCACCAGGAACAGCAGCAGTAACAACAACATGTTCAATTCAGGCCACAGCAAAAAAAACAAAAACACAAAACACAACCAAATTCAACACACATCAACAGCAATAAACATAAAAACCAAACAAAGAAAAAGCATGCAGATATTCTAAAGGTCAACTTTTTCCCAGTATCTTTAATAGATGAAAGATTGCTTTTTGTGTTGACATTTTGGTTAAAGTTCTTCATTGATTGGATAAGAAGATAAAATTTGTTCTGGCGACTGCTAAAAAACCCAAGAAACTTCTAAAATATTGTATTCAAATATCTCATTGCTTATTAATGCTGACTGCTTACATACCAGTAGTAGGTGTTTGCAAAAATGTGTAAATTCTTTCTGATAAAATATTTGTCTCTGTATCATAGATTTATTATTATTTAGGTGATGTTGAGAAACGCTGGGCCTTTAACAAGATCTTCTCAAACAAAAGAAAGAATAGAAAGGCATTCAAGATTAATGATTAAACGTGATGCGTGTGACTCGGTGAGAAGGATAAAACGTGCAAAGTTAATGTTTGTGGGGGTTCAAACCAGAAACCCCGAGTTATAAACCTTGCATTGTGTGAGTAAGTTTATGAGCAAGTATTTATATACACATATAGTAAGGGTTGATACTATCACCTGGATCATGGTAAGATGTGAGCTCATCAAGTACTGGTTGTGTAAAGGAAATCTGACCCTTATGACTTGTTAAACTATAAATCTATGCAGAAAATAACTCAAAATAAAATGAACCCAATTTTACTACTGAATTAAAAAGGTCGCTAAAATCCATCTAGGCCTTTATATATCAGAATTGAACATTATTTCAAGTCCTAAATAAAAAAACACTGCAAAGCACTGGCCCACAAAAATATAACCCTGCCTTCAAAATTGATATACATTGTAATCATCATGGTCTTCGTGCAAGTGTTTGTGTGCCAGCTTTCGTTTGGATGAAAAGAGGTCTTATGTGTGCTGAGTCAAACTTTTAATGGGAAACTACAACCAAAAGATTAAAAAATAAAAGAAGATAAACACAATGCCTTTCAAAGGTTTAACCAACTTTTGGAGTAAGTGTATCAACAAGGGAGGGCCGTAATTAAGTTAAAGAACTTGTGGCGCAACCCTTTAGTACCATGAGTTTATATGTTTGTAATTTAAATTGTTTGTCATATGTATAAATGTGAACTAAAATATGTTTAATGAGTGTTTCAACACATATATTTCAAGACAAGTAAGAGACATATTGGGAAACATCATCCCCCCGCCAATACAGTTAGTATGACCTGAGTCTAGGGTAGACAGGGCGATGGTCAAGGTCACCAAACATAACCTCATTTAAATCTTCAACTCAATGTGTATAAAGTCTAAAGTTGATACTACTTATGGTTGTCTAGATATTGAGGCAGATGTTTAAATGTTGACAAGAGATATGACAGACAGACAGACGGACATGATCAATACACAAACTGTTGTTTATGCAATCTGGACAAAATTATGACATGAACTGGAGACACAGTTGAAGCTTTCCAAAATAGCACTTTTATAAATAAATTCATGTCAGATTATTTTGACCAACCAAAACCATCAGTCAACAAACTATTTTTTCCATGGATGGTCCTGATGTAACAGGTTTGACTGTGTTGTTTTGTTTCTACAGTCTTCCCTACCTATCTAAATACAGTGGCTTATTTGGGGTGTTTGCTTTCAATCGGGTGAAATATTACACTGCAAAGGTTAATAGGCTACCAGGAGTTAATTGATGAACAATATATAACAAACATGATTTCCGCTTCCCCTGTCAGTCCCTGTAGGATGGTACTGCTAGTTTTTGTGTGCGAAATATCATCTTCACTTTATGTATGACGCTTTCATACTGGTATTTAAGTCAATAAACGCTTGCAATCATTCACTAATTAGATGTTAAAGTGACAATTTAAATTCCACCGTTTCTTTCTAATGATTGCTATGGATTATCTCAAGGTGCTCCCATTTGGAACTCAATTTAGTCAAGTCATGGGCCTAAACGTTGAACTTAAATATGGATGAAAATTGATGAACTGATTTCCATTAATAAGAAGTAGACAATAAATACATGTAGTACGTTATACAGCATCCTACTCAAAATCACAAACATTCCTAAATGGCAGGGTATATGACTCAAGGGGGTGAATGCTGAATCAGCTGTAATATACAATAGCAATTAAAACCTTTTGCTTTCACCCCTCGGTGAATGGCAGAGGTCCTGTCCCACATGTACTAGTATACATCTCTTAAAGCCAGGGATTGAAATAACAACAAACAAAATATTTTTCTAAAACCTGATTCTATTCATCTGATTATGTTTTCTACTATAACAAAAGACTATATAGACACAACAATATACAATGTAGAGCTTTAGGTCAATAAAGTTCATCGCAGTGAGTATAAGTCCTCTTAATTATGTTCCCCAAGTGTAAGTCTAATCATTCAGCTTAATTCTGTTTTAATCTATTTTTAATCTTCTTGCTTTAATGTCAAGTCCATAAAATGTTAATCTTGTTTGAAATAATATCACTTATTCTTGTTCCAATAATAAGTCCATTTGTTGTAGCTTCAATGAAAGTCCATTTGTTGTAGCTTCAACAATAAGTCCATTTGTTGTTGCTTTAATAAAAAGTCCACTAAATAGAGTCACTTTATTTGCTTTTATAAAAAAGTTGATGTAAATGTTGTTGCTTTAATAACAAAAGTCCTCTTCATAAAAAGGTCACACTGACAGCCTTATTGACCTTCCACTATACTTTGAACAATACAAGCTTTATAATACAATACATCTACGTGAACAGATACATCCCACACTAGTACTTATATAAAGGTGAATATGAACCGACACAAGAATAAACATATATAAGTAAAAGTTTTATCTTTTATCAATATCAAAGGCACGCAAGCATATACTGGTACAGTGAAGTTACACTAATAAGAACACTCAATATTAAGAACACTTGGATATTAAGACTGGTTTTCTATCAAAACCACCTATTTTCAGTACAAAACAGTTTATATATAATCAATATAATTTGGTCGCGTTTTTCAACTTTTCCAACTAAGACCAACTCGCTATTAAGACCACTTTTGGGCAGTCATGAGGGTGGTCTTATTAGGGGAACTTCACTGTACAACTCAATTGCTCTGAATACTGATAACTCTGACAGGACAAATAAAAACCTGAGGAAAAAGCCCATACGCTATACAACAAAAAGTGTTCTAAAGGAAAATAAATATCCTGCTTGTGAGAACCAGTACTAGAATTGTAAATGTCATGCTTCCAACTGTAACAAGAAGAATGATATTGTTCATATAGCTCAGTCTAATAGGAAGTTATATGTAACAGAAATATTACAACGGAAATAAGCTACTTCATGTGATAAACTTATTAAAATGTGATAAAAACTTTCTTTGAATGGACTGCTCTTCTGTCACAACCATAGCTGAACACAATTAAAACTTCAAACAATGAATTATGACAATGTTACGTAAGCAATACCTCGGGGAGTTTAAGAATTTCAGTTTCACAATCATACAGTATCAACAAAAAAAGTTCAAAGTAAACGGTTTCTAGATGGCAGAGTTTCTCGTGTTTCCCTCTCTCTTGAATTAAGATAACAGTAATTAAGCAGTTAAATAGCAGTGCTGTGAAAACACTTTAAAACAATGAATATAAAATTAAAACACTGATATCTAACAATTAAAGATGTGCGTAATTGTATCACAGGGTTGGTTTAGTTTCAAGAGGTATCTGAAAGTATCTTTTTAATCTCTTATAGTTAATAAAACAAAACACTCACATTTTTTCTCCAAGGTAATATACAATGCAAACTTCAACGTAACTTTAAAAACTAAATAAAGGTAAGGGAGGTAACTGAGGTTAAAAACTGTTAATCCTAAAATAATTTAAGATTTTTTATTTTTTCTTGCAAGAAAGAGTTGTTTGTGCAGAAACTGTATATTATCAGGACAGTTGGTCTAGTATGTGTACAGCCCTTTGAATGTATAATTAAGACTTTTTGTCTTATGTCCGAAAAATAAATTACTGAGGCCTAAAAAGCTTACAAGAACTGTCCAACCTTTCTTCATGGGTTGTTGGCACCTATAGCATGTTCACTGAACCATTAGGACGATATTTAACGAGTGGACTTAGTTGACATTAAAGTTGATCTTCAATAAGGCCCTCAATTTATTTAAGTTTGATTGGGAATTCACGCTCGAATCCATTCCTGGAACCAACCAGTACTAAGCAATAAGGGTAAAGTTTCATGCTCAAGGAAACAACAGGGGCCTTTGATGGGACTCAAACCCACTACCTTCACATTACGAGTCAGACGTCCAACCCACTGTGTCATGTCGCCGTGTTTTAAGAGACATTTTTATAGTCATATATTTGATATGTAGTCGAGATGTACACAATTTGTTCTAAGGCAAACATTTGGAAGGAAAGGTGATCATTGATATATTTTTTAGGTGATTTTTTCTCAAATTCTAAAATATATAAGACCCTTTGAAGCAGGTTTGAGGTTAATCATGTTACCTTGAACTTGAAATAAGAAAATATTTTACAAAACTTGGCTAAACAACCTGCGCAAAAAATACTGTCTTTTCTAAAAACATATCATCTGAGCACAAACTATTCATATATTAAAAATTGCATTTGTCAAAAATTATATTTTCATTGAGCGCACAGAATTATATTGGATTTCTTATACCTAGGTTAATATAGCAAACAATATGAGGTGTTAAACATGATTAACCAATATGATTTTAGTTTAAAACTTTTTCAACTTTGTTTTGTTTACATGCAACAAATATCTATGTACACTTAGCTTATTTGTACACGTAACTTAAACAAATCAATTTAAAAAATTCAAATAATAAAATCATTCAGATATAAACTGTGATATTCCATTTGAAAATCTCTGTGAACTAAAACGCTTGTGTATTTTTCTGTCTGTGCTTTCAATTCTGGTCACCTAGCTATCACACTTTTACTAATAAAACACACCTGGATATTGAAGTAGTAAATCAACTATCATGTCATTTAAGATATAAAATAAGTCTCTAGAATATGAATGAAAACATATAACTGCTATAGGATATGTACATAACCTAATAAAACAGGCTGTAGCAAAAGTAAAGATAAAATAAAAGATGGTTAAAAATTTACTTAAATATGTTTTTGCTTTTTTGTAAAAGTACATGTTTAAACAACAGAATACTGAAAAAAAATCATAGTCTTGCACAAAATATAAAAAACGAAAACATGAGACAAAAAGAAATGGAGTTTTATATTGGCAACGTGAATGTCAAATGAGCAAAATAAGCTTTTGGTAAAGTTATAGAAACAAAGGTAATTGTCGGAACAGAACAAAATATCAATAAAGATCAAGCTGAAATTAAAGCTTTTTCCGATAAGTCCTCAAATCAGGACCCTCTGTATAAAACTGAATGATTTCTTGACAAAGAAACCTCCACATTGGTTCAAATGATTACCTTTGATAGTTTGTACTTAACAATTTTACCTTGTCATCAAATATCCAGCCATTTACGATAAAGAAACTTAAATATTATACTGCTATGTCTGAATGCTAGTCAATGGGACAGCACCTACTTCTACTCTATCAATACAGCTTTCTTGATGAACTCATGTACACACTAGGCAGGTTTATAGATCTTAAAGGCACAAGGACATAAAAAAAATGTATTTTCCGTCTAGTTATAAAATCTAATGAATAATTAATCAATCCATGAATCCAGCTAGTACAAGATAGAGAACATCACCAAATTATCCAATTCTAACAAAAAGAAAGCTATTCTACCACACCCTGAATGTTACCTTATTTCTGATTGGACGTCTTATCGTCTTTTGCAACTATTAAACTTCCTATATACCGTCACAATGTTTAACAGCGTAACATTATTGATCAACAGAAGGCTAAATCAGAGCTTCCAAATGACCCCAAAACACCGTCAGTATAGTTAATCATGTGCTTACGATAGTTGCAACGGCATGTTAGGTTTTTAATGGTGGCAAAAAGGTTTTAGGTTTGTTTAACTACACATGCAAACACTGGTAAGTTATTGACATTTGAGCAAAATCCATGTTATAATAGAAAATATTCAGAAATAACAACGTCTATCTTGTGACAAGAGGAAAAGATTGGGAAAAAGGTGCTTTTACAGTTGAAGAAAAATATCTATGATAAAGATTATAAGTTTGTTAAACTACGTTGAAAATATGTGGAATTTGTGTTTTGGATTCTCTACAGTGATACAATGTTTATCTTAAAACCTATTACATACAATAAACACTTGCTACTCAAATATCGGGCTGTATTTCCAGATAGCATTTTTGAATAAAAGTCCATCACAAAAGCATTGAAACAAATACTGAACTAAACAATTGAATCTTTTACACGTAAACTCTAAAAGCACAACACAAAATATAAATTTGAAATTTCATTTTTTAACACATGACATTCTTCTTTCTTTTTAATAATACATGGCATTGTTACACTCTGGTAAAAATACTTTTAATAGAACTTAAAGTAGGTATAGCTAAAAACCGTACACAATTTGAAGATAAGTGTCTCGCCAGTTTTCAATGGTTTAAACTCAGCTGCAGATCTTTGGTAGTTTTTAATAAAAAGGTGTAGTAAGGGAGGCAGCTGCTCTAAATACAGAGGTGGCTTATCTCCCTTAGCTCATAGATATCATTACATGTACTAAAAATGTAAGTGAATTTACATAATTATATTCACGATATTCATTAAGAATAAAAGATTAATGTAAATATTGAATTTGCTAGGAGATATGCTTCTTAAAAACATACAAAACATCAGCACAATATGAATTACAATTTAACACATATATATATGGTACATGTAAGTATTTTTGGATTTCCAAGTATGAGATATATATTTGTTTTCCGGGACGTTAAAGTAACGTGTTATATGAACACATGTACGGTTGTAAAAATCTTTGAATAAAAACAAAAGTAAAATCTTGTAACACTGCAACAATTGTCGGGTACCTCCATTACGCCACTGTGCTTTGCTTTGCATGTGTAATGGAAAAAAAGTACCATGGTAACGGACAATCGGTTTCAATATAATATCAACTTTTTCCAATTTGTTCGATTTTTGTTGAGCATTAATATAACATGACATTGTTTTCAAATAAAATATTGAACTGTTTATGACAATGAAAATACATTTAAAATACTAAACTTGTTCACTTTAAGAATAATCCTTGACAATTATGCTATCATATTAAAATTGATGAACAATAAAACAAAATGGAATACATAAAACCCTTTTGACGAGGTTTTAAAGTCAACTATAACAACAACAACGATAACGAGTAACAACAGTTAAAAAAAGGTTTCTATGTTAAAGTCTGGCTATAAGCACAAACAACACTTTCTTTATACACTTGTAAGAACATACATGTATAGAGGGTTGAATGGAAAACTGCATTATATCTCAAACTCATCAAAAGTTGCTCATATCAATTTACCGTTCAACCCTTAAAATATAAAACTATGCACAAATATAAAAGTTCATGGTTTTAAGAATGTAGCACATTGTTTACTTTAAGATACACATATGTAGTAGTTTGGTTCAACACTTTGTAGAATAAACCGTTGGGTTTGTCTGTACTTTGGTGTTTGATTTTTACTGTTGACTTAAATAAAAAGGAAAAAATTGTTTAAAAAAATGTTATTATACATGTATAACTAAGGCTATATATACCAGGCTTACTCTGAACACTTTACTATTGGTTATAATTATATAAGACATCTAAAATATACATTTCTATACGTAATTGAGATTTTCTGTGATCTCGTTTATTTGTTTCTGTCTTAGGCATGAAAGTACCTGACGTTAACTATGTGTGATTTCGTTGCTACTAACTTGACTTGTACTATGTGTGGTCAATGTATGTTCCAGTGTACCGCTGCTTGCCTATATCAATGTGTTTGACTTATTATTGATTCACCTCACTTAATGTATTTTCTAGAATGCAAACGTGTATGCCTTTGTCCATAGTCAGCTGTCTTTTATCATAGTATAATATATATATATATATATTGGAGTATGTGTGTGTGTGTGTGTAAGTAAGTCTGCCTTTGCTTGTGGCGTTCTAAGCCTTTGACTTCATAACCACGTCTGCCTTTACACAAATGTCTAGTTCTTGTTTTGTTCAAAGTAGACAAAGTCAATCAGGAACGTGGCTCCAAGCAAGATGGATTTCTTGAAGATGTCCATATCTGGTGGGACTGCAAATAAGAGAAATTTGTGCTTGAAAACTATTTAACATAGACTTTTAAGTTTATGTGCAGTTTTGATGCTGAGTCCGAGTCTGTTACTTGCAAATGTATAGAACAAGAAATAAACTTTTTAACTTCGTAGAGAATCATTCTAATCTTTGAATTTGTATGTTGAAAACAGGAATTTATTGTTAACATGGACATATTAAAATCTTTTGTGCATATATGTCTTGATTGCTTGTACGTAAGTTTTTGTAAGTTAGTGTTTTGATTGCATTGTTAAGACTGTTTTGATTGCTGAAACTAAAACAGGAAGTTAGTGCCTTGATTTCGAAAAAAACAAAGGGAATCCATGTATCTTGATTGGTGATACTTACACTGTACCCTGAAGTCATTGACTCCTCCTAATAGCTCACGACAGCCACCCCAGTGCTTGATGATCTTACCTACATCTACACCCTGGGCATCGGTCACCTGTTAATACAAAACAAGAGAGATGAAATCTGGGCTCAGGTTTTAGTCTAGAACAAAGCTCAAAAACCAGGTGTGATAGCTTCACTATCAAATTACTTATATTTGTTTGACATTAAAATATTCGCAAGACATTCCTTTATGCTTGTGTGAATGAGCGTTCAATTTCTTGGTCATTAATTTTCCTTATGGCTAGAGACCTGGGAGCCGTTTCATCTATAATCCTAGGTGTACGAGTTGTACCTAGTATGGTATACTGTTGGTCACCCTGTTTTAAAAAACAACATTGCAGACATCCTGTTTTACAGCTTAAATTGGTAATATTTTTCAATATCAGTGTAGCTTCTGATATGAAAAATGTAAGAGTTGTATGTAAACACTGTTATGTGTTCAGTCCTTTTTCTATGTTGATATTGTTGATTTATACATGTTTGTATACTTACGTTAAAGAAGATGTCTGCACAGCAAGCACAGTAACAACAGTCACCGTTAATCATAAACATCAGATTTCCTTGGTTGTCCTTTATCTCGTACTTGGGTGTGACACATGTGTACCTGAAAACAAGAACATGCATTGTATAATCTTTATAAGTGTTATAAATAATTGACTAAAAGAATCTTACATGAGTTGTCATTTCAATAAACATTTAATCAAACTCCACAAAGAATATGTAATTAAGTTAGAAAAACGCTTGCTTAGAAAGTTGACAGTTAATAATCAAGACCATTCCAGTTACACATGGACTATAAAGAAAATTGGATCTATTAACAAATGTGTTATCCACAATGACTACAGTTGGTATTATAAAAAAACTCTCTTAAGCTTCTTCAATGAAAGTTTATACAAAATGACAGCGAAAGAAAGATCTTATATATGCATATCTGTCTTTATATCCAGCCATAATCAGACTAAATAAGTAAGATACATTACACTTGTTCTATAATAAGTAAGATACATTACACTTGTTCTATAATAAGTCAGGTGCATTACACTTGTTCTATAATAAGTAAGATACATTACACTTGTTCTATAATAAGTAAGGTGCATTACACTTGT
>ENA-OREC01001832-OREC01001832.1-marine-metagenome-genome-assembly--contig:-NODE-1832-length-11209-cov-10.958498_pt1 | contig 11209 bp, 9 predicted proteins | sample MGYA00248626_ERZ508543 | MGnify/ENA primary metagenome ERZ508543 (study PRJEB26211, sample SAMN05518279) | marine metagenome | isolation source: Puget Sound, Washington, USA | host: Bankia setacea... | reverse complement strand
GATGGTGAATAACGTGAATTATACATATATATTTCAGTGTCGGCTGCAGTGTACTCAATCTTTGTGTTCACTTTAGTCTGTGTCATCTACGCCAAGGCAGGTTAGTATTTATTATCTCTAATGATCACTGTTTTATCTAGTTATTCTAGATATGTTTTCCCTTTTGTTGACATAACATTATTTATCATCATAACTGTTCTAAAAATATCAAACTCCGCGCCAAACCTAACTTGTTAAAACAATAGTGTATCAAACCTATTAGCTTTCTACCTTACTCAGTTCGTAACGTCGTTTCTGATTTGACCATTCAAATTCTGTACAATTCTCCTTGGACGTCGGGGCTTAATATGCGACCATTAATATCGTTCACATCTTCGCAAATATTAAAATTACAAGACAGTTTTTATCCTGAATTATCTTACACTGCTTCAGATAGATTCACACCTTCTCATACTATTTAATGTTCATTGACACAGATGTTCCAGAGTGTGAGTCCAACCCATGTGTATATGGCACGTGCTCCGCGTACGAGACAACCTATAGATGCACGTGTCACCTTGGTGCTTCCGGTAGAAATTGTGATCGAGGTAATATTTGCTTTTAAAGATCTTTACTTATTGGTTAACATCGGATTGATGATGACGACGAAGATGTTACGATAACGACCACGACGAAGATGATGGCGATTAATAACGAGTCTGAGAACAATGACGACGGAGATGACGACGGAGATGACGATAATGATGCATTTAGGTTTTGATGACATACATGACTCACGACGTGTAAGAATCTGTACCGTACTGTTTTGTTTTTTACATCTTTTATTGTATACATCAAAAGATTGTCTTCGTTTATTTTCAAAAAAATCTATATTTGTGTTGTTTTTTTATGTTTGCATAGTAACCGATCCTTGTTTATACCGACCGTGCATCCATGGCCAGTGTATACCTCACCCAACAGTTGCCATACTTAATTACACCTGTGTCTGTGAGAATGGATATACCGGAGACGTGTGTGATATTGGTAAGATGGTTGATGTGTAGCTCTTGAATATAATCTGAATGCCGACGCCGATCTTACAACCACTTAAACATTGATTATTACAATACATAATGAAAGCTAAAGGGACAATCTCCCATCCATGGTTGAGTTGTCGTTCCTTGCAGTCTCTCTCTCTCTCTCTCTCTCTCTCTCTCTCTCTCTCTCTCTCTCTTTCTCTCTCTCTCATTCTCTCTCTCTCTGTTCTACTTGTCAAGGGAGATCACTGCGTTGGAGATTGCTAAAGGGGTTCTGACAATCTCCTCAGAGTGATCTCCCTTGTCATGCAGAAATCACTATACTCTAAGGGAAGTAACACTGCGTAGAGTTTGGGGTTTAGAGTGTGTGTATATTTCTAAGTCACATTGAAAGGACCAGCCTCTTGGGCTTACTATAAACCACTGCTTATGTATAATGTACAACTTTAGTCGCATCTTATATAAAAAATAAAATTAAAAAATTATCTTTATCTATTTATTAAATTATCATAAAAAGTATATACATTATTTTCTAGTAATAGTTTTATTAGTAGAACGTGTGTAACATGTATTTCTTATTATTATTGTATTAGAACATTGATCAAATACTCAAGAATAAATTACATGGACCAATGAATTCCAAAATGTGTGATACGTAAGTATACAGTGGACGGTGTTCTATACTATGTTGTAATAACAGGATAGTCTAATCCACCTTTTTCACAAGTCAACAGTCCTTGTAATGAATTCACGAGTGTCTGGTCAATGTTTGTACACAATAGCAGTTGTGGTAGAGTGAACATCGACCGTTGAGCCGCGAAGTCACGTGTGATTTAAACCATACCTTGAAATAGGGTGGACACGTGTCAAACCAAATGTAAAGGACTGAATATGTAAAAAACCTTTGACTACACACATGAGTTCCCTATAACACTGCCTATGGTTGGAACAGGCCAGATGTCGAGGCTCTATTTTCGCTGTTTTATTGTTGTTTTTGTTTTGTTGTTTGTTTGTTTCATTATTAATATCTGTTTAATCTTTTTTCCAGAAAATGATCCTTGCAAGCGTAATCCGTGTATATATGGTACTTGTTCTAACAACGGACTCTTAGACTATGTGTGCTCATGTCTGCCACATTATACAGGCAAAAACTGTGAACAAAGTAAGTCTGTAGGGTTACGATTGTAGACAAATTAATATATTTTACATAACTGTATCCTTGACGGCCATTGTACAAATCAAATCAGATCAAAGTTTAGTCGGCAATTGTAAAAACATAGGAATATTGCAACAGCATTTGCTCAACTCGTTAATACCTTAAGTATTTGTTTCTCGAATAAACCGACATAAAAGTGTTTGTTTATCGAATAAACCGCCCTAAAAGTGTTTGTTTATCGAATAAACCGACCTAAAAGTGTTTGTTACTCGAATAAACCGACCTAAAAGTGTTTGTTTATCGAATAAACCGACCTAAAAGTATTTGTTTCTCGAATAAACCGACCTAAATGTGTTTATTTTTTCGAATAAACCGACCTAAAAGTATTTGTTTCTCGAGCAAACTGACCTAAATGTGTTTCTTTTTCGAATGAACCGACCTCAAAGTGTGTTTTTCTCTCGAATAAACGGACCTAAAAGTGTTTATTTCTCGAATAAACCGACCTAAAAGTATTTGTTCTCGAATACACCGACTTAAAAGTGTGTGTTTTTTCTCAAATAAACCGATTTAAAAGCGTGTGTGTTTTCTCGAATAAACCGACCTAAAAGTGTTTATTTTTAAATAAACCGACCTAACAGTATTTGTTTCTCGAATAAATCGACCTTAAAATGTTTGAAGTTGTTTCACTCTGGCTGCTCATTAAGTTATTAAATGCGTGTATGTTTGACCACAAACCAAACTGATATGTACATGTAGCTCGTAATTCTCTGTATCTTGCACAAACTACATGTAGTAAAAAATGATACGTACAACTCCTGAACTACATTATAATATAACTCGTAGATTCAATTTGATTCAAATTACTCGTACACTTGCATTGCTCCTACTTGTTTCATACATGTGGCGTATACATAAACTCTACTTTGTTATGGTAGTATCATTTTATTCCCTCCCATTTCGTGCGACGGATAACTCTGAAAGTTGTATAGTGTAGTAAGAGTGATTTCCCTTTGTTCACTAACATAAACTCTGCTTTGTTATTGTAGTATCATGTTATTCCCTCCTGTTTCGTGTGACGGATAACTCTGAAAGTTGTATGGTGTAGTAAGAGTGATTTCCCTTTGTTCACTGACTTATACCAGCACAGTTGATTTGGTTAGATTTTCACGGGAGCATATTGGAATATACGGCTGTATGACTGAATACATTATAATAGGTGTGTGAATATCTAATATTTCAATGACCCAGAAGTGCATAAATTATGTGTCGGTCAAAATCAAGAAATATGCATGAATTATTGAGTAGTTAACAAAATAGAATAAAAAATATAACAAAACATAGGAATTACACTATCTTTGAGGGCCTTATGGAAGATTAACTTATGCTAAATAAGCTTCTTCGTTAAATATCATCGCAATAAACTAAATGTACGTACTATGTAACAATAGCAACATTTAGGGGACAGAACTCTCACAACTTATGTGATAAGAAAAACAGAGTAGACGACCTTTTTCTGAAAATAATTTGTACAGTATTTTGTAGTGATCTGTTGCCAAACGTGTGTTTTTCATTTTCATAGTTCCTTAATCCATGTTTTATTAATTTATGTTGTGCATTGTTTTACAGATATTGACCACTGCGCGTCCAATCCTTGTATCCATGGTAACTGCACTGATCTCACGGACACGTACTCATGTGAATGCCATAGTGGTTACCGTGGCGACTTATGTGAACACGGTATGTGCTAAAACGTCTGAATAGTGTAAAAAACATGAATGTTTATCAAAATTAGATACACGTATTAGCAATTTAATTCGATTCATATCCGAATTTATTATGTACTTAGATTCACAACCAGTGACCTTTACATTGAAGTAACCTTGACCTTTGAATGACACATGACAATGTGGTACGTGTTAATTACCGATCTTAATATGCTCATTTGGATGCATGTTATTTGTTGTTGTTGTTGTTATTATTAGTGTTGTTGTTGCTGCTATTGTTGTTGTTGTTGTTGTTGTTATGTTGTTAAATAGATTATATTAACTAAATTATACAACCCTCTCTTCCTTCTTCCAGAGAAAGACCCTTGTTTGTCAAACCCTTGTATCTATGGCACCTGTAGAAAACAAGGACCTCAAAACTACCTTTGTGAATGTCTACCTCGCTATACTGGACAGAACTGTGATACAGGTCAGTTAGAACCACGTTCAATCATTAATACTTCTTGTTAACTCTGAGTTTGTGTAAGTTGGGTAAACGAAGACACAATTCCAAGAGAGGTAGTCACTGCTGAAGTTTGAAACAGAAGCTCACAGTGTTTACCTCCCTTTACAACAAACATCAGTATAGGCTTTTCATATATTTCTTATCTATTTTGCTTAAATTTGTGTTTGATAACTTAACGATTGTATATAGAGATTCATACAAAGATTGTAATTTGTTATGATCTTTTATCAAACGAGTTCAAAATGATTATTAATCGAGCCTTAAATAAGTTTGATAAATGATATTGAAGAGTCAACGATTGGAAGATTATTTTTTTGTAATATGATCTTTAACGAAGAAAATGGTTTAAATTGACTATTTCTGTGATAATATGTTTCAGTCATTGACCACTGTGCATCAAGCCCCTGTGTGAACGGTATTTGTTTGAACCATCTCGAATCATTCCAGTGCGAATGTACTGCTGGCTTCAATGGAACACAATGCGAATTTGGTATGATACAAGGTTTTGATTGGATATTACGAACCTTCTTATTCTAACACTAATGCGTCTATTGTTTTCATTGGTTAATAAGAAGTTCGATTGTTTTCATTGGCTAGAAATATATATATATATAGGTATAAGCAATCTCATTTAAATCAGCCCCCACTTTAGCTCCATTACTTTCCGCTGTTAGGATCTGACTTCACTCCGTAAGAGGTCACATTCATATGACCTCTCTAAAAATAGGTATGCGTAATCCAGTGCTCGTTTGTGGTCTTGGTGATATACGCTAAAAACTCAATACCAAGCTTGTTGAAGGCAACGATTGGATTGGCTACTCAAAGATCACATGAAGTTGACCTTCATAGACAGCTTCTATCTTGACCATATATTTCAAATGATAAGACAATCGTGTTTCTAACTTCTATGCTCAAATAAAAAGCTGGAGTGTTGCTTGGCAAGGTATAATATTATTGTAGACAAATGGCATATATACAAAAAATAATCATATATTACCTTTAAGTAAGAATCAATTACAACCTTTGATATATTGTAGAGAACGATCCGTGCATGTCAAACCCATGTGTAAATGGATGCTGTATCAAGTCTGGACCTACTAACTACAGCTGTACTTGTTTACCAAACTATACAGGGACCTACTGCAATGCTAGTAAGACAAATTTGAAAGTGTCTAATGTTCAAAGGACTTATATTATGGCATGAAAACGTAGAATGAAATATATTATAGAATATTGCAACGTTTTACATGACATATAATGTTATCAAAAGAAAAAATGTTTTATAAAAATGTAACAAATGTTATACTAAGGAACATACTGTATCAAAGATACTGCATACTGCATACAAGGTTGTTTTAAAATGTTTAAACAGACAATTTAAAATAAAATATTCCAAAAAATTTAAAAACTTAAAAATTAAAAATTACAGTTTTTACCATTTGGGCGGCCATCTTGTCGGCCATTTTGGTGTTTTATTTATTTAAAATGCATTAAAAATGTGATTGATCATTGCTTTATAATTTTATTTAAAAAAATATAAACTTTGTTGAACAAATATACCAATATAGGACATACCATCCTGAAATCATGAACTGGCGGCCATAATGGACGCCATCTTGAATTTCTCAAAATGCTCAATGACGCCAGCTGGGCATCATTCGGATTCTTCAAAAACAACATATTCCCTAACAGAAAAGCAACAAATATTGACTATACACCACAATACTGTGTTATGTTTAGAATTGACAGGACTATAAGCTAATTAGTTAATCAAACTAATAGTACACACATGAAATATAAAACAACTGTATGACACCTTGCTTGTTTTAATTAGTTTGAGCCTTTAATATTTACACCGCTTTGATCTCAGAATACATATAGTTACCAAGGCTGAAAGTGTATGTTACCATTTAAGTATTTACAATTACAAACTAATCGTGTCAGCCAATCAATGAGGGTGATTTTAAAAACCTAAATGTCAACGCACCTTCCTATTTTCGAAGTTTTAAGTTTGTCAGAGTTTGCTCCCAATAGTGTGTATGTAGTAAAAGGGTTTGAAATTGTGTTTTCCAAGGACAATAAATGTATGTCCATGTTAACAAAATATTAGACTGTCATATAACATGTGTCAATGAAAGTGCGCTTGTCTACATAACACGGTAAACATGGTTATTTTCATTTAAAACATACAGAAAATACCTACCCAAAAGGGAGAACACTCATGCAAATGTACAGAGTTGTCCCTCAAACGAAAAGAGGGATTTTTTATGTTCAGTTATGTATCATTGTTCGAGAACTTGGTATATTTTTCAGTAATCGACCATTGTCAGCCGTCCCAATGTGTTCATGGTATATGTGTGAATTACCTAGCTACATTTACTTGTGATTGTGCAATCGGATATTATGGAACCATCTGCAATATCGGTAAGTTATTTAGCCAATCATCTTTTCTAATTATTTTTTTAGCTTTTTAACATTATTCACTTTACGTTAACTATCATTGAATAAACGCTTTAAAAACGACCATGTCAACAGAGGTAGCAACAGAAGTAGCGACAGAGGTAGCGACAGGGGTAGCGACAGAGGTAGCAACAGGGGTAGCAACACAGGTAGCGACAGAGGTAGCGACAGAGGTAGCAACAGAGGTAGCAACAGAGGTGGCAACAGAGGTAGCAACACAGGTAGCAACATAGGTAGCAACACAGGTAGCAACACAGGTAGCAACACAGGTAGCAACAGAGGTAGCAACAGAGGTGGCAACACAGGTAGCAACACAGGTAGCAACACAGGTAGCAACAGAGGTAGCAACAAAGGTAGCAACAAATGTAGCAACAAATGTAGCAACAGAGATAGCAACAGAGGTAGCAACAAATGTAGCAACACAGGTAACAACACAGGTAGCAATAGAGGTAGCAACACAGGTAGCAACAGAGGTAGCAACAGAGGTAGCAACATAGGTAGCAACAGAGGTAGCAACTGAGGTAGCAACAGAGGTAGCAACAGAGGTAGCGACAGAGATAGCAACATAGGTAGCAACAGAGATAGCAACAGAGGTAGCAACAGAGATAGCAACATAGTTAGCAATAGAGGTAGCAACAGAGGTAGCACAGAGGTAGCAACAGAGGTAGCACAGAGGTAGCAACAGAGATAGCAACATAGTTAGCAATAGAGGTAGCAACAGAGGTAGCAACAGAGGTAGCAACAGAGGTAGCAACAAAGGTAGCAACAGAGGTAGCGACAGAGGTAGCACAGTGGATGTTCTGAGATCACTTGCAATGGTGGTATGGGTTTTAGGCAATCTATCCTTTATTTTTATTTTAAACTTTATTTAGTTTACAAGGATAACTAATCAATTTAAAACAACTTATGAAAATCCTTCTCGATGGCGGTTAACGCTTTTTAAAAACGATCATGGCAACACAGGTAACATAAATTTTGAATATGCGGACCCACTTGCAATGCTGGTATGTTATTTGGACAATCATTTTTTTCTTCTTGTTGGACTTTATTTTTTTTTACAATGGTGAAACGGATAGGAAGCAAATGTTCATTGATATTCTTGGATCAATTGCAATTTGTGTGTATTATTTTGGAAATCTTTATTTTTATTTCAAACTTCAATTATTTTACGAAGATTACATCTTATCTTTTGCATAGGTACTCTGTTATCGTTTGCAATGTTGGCACGTTATACAGCCAACAATAATATTCTGGTTTTACTTTATTTATTTTACAACATTTACAAAACATATTATAAAAAATTACACAAATCATTCTAGCTTGCTATCATTGTAGAAACATTTGTAAATTGGTTTATTGACGCGAAATTTGATGTGTTAAGAGCTTGTCATCCTCAGCTTTTAGCCCTCCACCGCTGGAAAGCCTTGTTCTAGGTGAAAATGAAGTTGAGTTGAGTACGTAAGCCTTCCCTGTCGGTACATATAGACAGTTCCTTTGTAAGTGCCTCCTCGCGGCGACACACAAAACTGAACTAGAAGAAGAAGAAGATTGTAAACGCTTTAAACAAAATGTCAACACAGGTAACAAATTGTCATCCAGTAACAACACTCACGAATAATGGACCTTCCACTTAACAATAGCCGGTGTTATTATTATCATTATTTCTTTTATTACAGATGGATATTCAAGCCTCCCAAATAATTTGACAGCAATTACAGGTAAACCAAATTACATAGTATACAAGGTAAATAGTTAAGAAAATGACGCATCGATCAAGATAACAGGTAAATTATAACAGCAGCTAACAACCCCAAACCAACAACATTACGTTTGGTTTAAAGCAACATATTGTATTTTTGAATTAGAAAGATAAGAGCTGATCTTATAACGAAATTGTCATTCTACTAAGAGGAAATGCAATGGCGAACTTATATTATGGGAGATTCCTTCACTGACAAGCGTTCATACTTACTTTAATGTTAGTGTGTTTCCCCAAGTACGTCATGATTATATCGAACTAGTGTATTGATAAATGCAATTCGCCACCGTCTGACTCGTAATCGGTGGATGCCTGACAGTCGTGAGTTCGAGACCCATCAAAGGATCACTTTGTTTCCTTGAGCAAGAAACTTTACCCAAATTGCTTAGTACTGGTTGGTTCCAGGAACGGTTTCGAGCGTGAGCTACATAAGCAAAAATGCTTGTTTCACAATCGAACTAAAATCAATTAACATACACTCTCATTGCTTAGTACGGGTTGGTTCCAGGAACGGATTCGCGTGATTTGCATACGCAACAAAGTGCTTGTTTCACTATCGAACTAAGATAAATTAACATAAACTACCACCTATAAGCTAAGTAACTTGCTTGATCAGTCAACCGGTATAGTAGTTTACTTTGGCACTTACATATAGCCTAATTTTACAAACAGGCTTAAATAAAAGTTAAACCCATTAAACTAAATTCAACATACCTGTATTACTCACAAGCCTATTTTATTGCTGTTATTTGTATAGAATCAGCTGTTGCAGATACAAACTAATTGCGTACATTTACTTTTTGCTTACTTGCTTTGGTAAAACGGAATTTAAGGCATCTGCGGTGATTGAAATGACACCTGCATGTATAAAACGCATTGAACAAATTCTTTGCCATCATCATAGAGTCTTAAAACTGTATGTGGTATTGTTGCTGCAGTTGTTGTTGTTGCTGTTGTTGTTGTTGTTGTCGTTGTTGATGCAGTTGTGGTTGTTGATGATGATGTTAATGTAGTTGTGGTTGTTGATCAAGCATTCTACAACGAGGGTATAGTGACATGCATACATGATCCCTTGTTGTTGTTGCTGCTGCTGCTGCTGCTGTTATTTAAAACGATGATGATGGTGGTGTTGTTGTTGATTGCAGGTTATGATGACTGTGGGCCTCAAGATATCAAATGTCCAGCCGGAGGTTGTGAGACATACTGTTCTGAGTGCTCCTGGTGAAGAAATAATAACTTTGGTATGAACACCGAATTCATTGTGTTACAGAATAAACAAACAAAATTGCCACCATTCACTGACACATCCCTCACTAACGTGTCCCACTGTCATACCATCGCACTGTTACATCCCCCACACTTACTCCTTTCTGACTGACATCCCTCAGTGTCACGCCCCCACTGCCATACCTCCTCACGGACACGTACATCACTGTCACACTCTTCAAGGTCATATCCCTCGCGCTTGCATCACTATCTGTCACAGTATCCATTGTCACATATCCCCAACTGTCGCATCATTCACACATCCACCACTGTCCCATCATTCACACATCCACCACTGTCACATCATTAACACATCCCTCACTGTCAAATGACTCTCGGTCACGTCTCTCATTGTCTCATTTCATCACCATCATATATCTAACTTCCATATACCTCACGGTCGCATACCTCACTGTCACAAACCTTACTGTCACATACCTCACTGTCGCATACCTCACTGTCGCATCCCTTACTATCACATACCTCACTGTCGCAAACCTCACTGTCACATACCTCACTGTCGCATACCTCACTGTCACATCCCTTACTATCACATACCTCACTGTCGCAAACCTCACTGTCACATACCTCACTGTCGCATACCTCACTGTCGCATACCTTACTGTCACATACCTCACTGTCACATACCTCACTGTCACATACCTCACTGTCGTATACCTCACTGTCGCATACCTTACTGTCACATACCTTACTGTCGCATACCTCACTGTCACATACCTCACTGTCACATACCTCACTGTCGTATACCTCACTGTCGCATACCTTACTGTCGCATACCTTACTGTCGCATACCTCACTGTCACATACCTCACTGTCACATACCTCACTGTCGCATACCTCACTGTCGCATACCTTACTGTCGCATACCTCACTGTCACATACCTCACTGTCGCATACCTCACTGTCGTATACCTCACTGTCACATATCTCACTGCCACATACCTCACTGTCACATACCTCACTGTTGCATACCTCACTGTCACATCCCTTACTGTCGCATACCTCACTGTCACATACCTCACTGTCACATACCTCACTGTCACATACCTCACTGTCGTATACCTCATTGTCACATACCTCACTGTCGCATACCTTACTGTCGTATACCTCATTGTCGCATACCTCACTGTCACATACCTCACTGTCGCATACCTTACTGTCGCATACCTCACTGTCGCATACCTCACTGTCGCATACCTCACTGTCGCATACCTCACTGTCACATACCTCACTGTCGCATACCTCACTGTCACATACCTCACTGTCACATACCTCACTGTCGCATACCTCACTGTCGCATAC
>ENA-OREC01001831-OREC01001831.1-marine-metagenome-genome-assembly--contig:-NODE-1831-length-11209-cov-13.642562_pt1 | contig 11209 bp, 5 predicted proteins | sample MGYA00248626_ERZ508543 | MGnify/ENA primary metagenome ERZ508543 (study PRJEB26211, sample SAMN05518279) | marine metagenome | isolation source: Puget Sound, Washington, USA | host: Bankia setacea... | reverse complement strand
CCATTGCAAAATTCCAGGACATTATCTTTTTCAAGTCCCTAGAGTGCTTATGATCTGCATGACAGTTTAAATAGTTATATCAGTACTCAGTTACAATAGAGAACTTGAAGTGTGAGCCAAAACACAAACGGATATAACCCTCCAGTCACTATTTTTATGAAGAAATAGTTTGGACCAAGATTATCCTCCTCTATTAGCACACTTCATATTGTGAGCTATTTTGTTGGTACAGATGAGCATACATAAACCCATAATATCCCTAACCCTAACCCCTTTTATGAGTTTACCAACAGTTTTCCTGCAAAATATAAGCCCCATAAGTTCCAATGCTGGCTCGGACGGACGGACAGACAAACCGGGTGATTTCTATATACCTATATGATTTGTGGGGAGTATAATTACAAATATATTCTGTTTTTTCACACATTTGAAAGCACCAAAACTCTTTCGCTTTTTAATCATTAATGTATTTTCACATATATACATGTGCAGTGCAAGTCTCTTCAAGGGGTGAGCGCGAAAGGATTCTAAGTGCTATTGAATAAAGACAGAGATAGGTCCCTTTTGCAGTCACTCCACACTTAGTACACTAACACAATGAATGGTCCTATATTCCAGCCAAGTTCCTTTCAAACTGTTTATATACACTGGGTATCTGTTATTCCTCAAAAATGGGGAAAAAACGCATTTTATCATAAAAAGAGTAAAGGCCAATAGGATTTATCTTCTACTAGCCTCATTATGAGTTTAATCAATTGGAGTCGTTACTTAAGACCTGATCTGACTATAAAATACCTCAAATAAGTTTACAAACAATTTTGCCTATAGATAAATCTACAATATATCCTATGATTACAATAATACATAAAGGAAAAACTGTATAAGTGGTAATTAATAAAATATTACTAGGAAGCATTCAATTATAATTACATATGTTGTTTGTTTTTAGTGTGATTTTTCCTGTTTTGTTGGTGTCCCCTGATGCGTTTCTAAATAAATAGATCACAGTATTACAAATTACTTAAACTCATGATCAATTGACACTTATTTTCTAGGTGGTTTTGTGGAAGAAGACGTTGGTAATTCCATATTCTCAGAACCACAAACTGCTGCTTAAATTCCATGGCCGATATACACATTATCTAATTGCACTGACTACAAAAACATATCTGGAAAACTAATATAAAAAAGAAACAAATTATGCGTTGACTTGTTGTACATGTCAGAGAAACAGATGGGGAATTAGGTATTTACTCTCAAAAGTAAAATGTAATGGGTATCTGTAGTTTTAAATTGGGTATTTGTAAAATTCATATAGGGTAACAAAACTAATGTCCTCTATATTATCTATACAAGACCAACTCTTTTAATTGGGTATTCATTTTTATTTTATTTGTTTTGCATTTTGTTACCCCTGGTTTAAATAACAATTGGTTATTCCATCTGTTTCACTGACACTTTCTTCACATTTCCAGCAAATTTGTCTGTTTTATATTCTTCCTTTACATTGTCTATAGTAACTTCCCAACTTTACAGCCCAGCATAAAACATTTCCCTGAAAGATCTTGAAAACGTCAATCAAGTTCTCAGCCTCCTATTTATCTTGAACTTTTGTCCTGCCATCTACACGAGAAACACTTTTGAACTAATTTTCTTGTTGTTGAAGCCGTCTATAGTTTTAAATTTGCACGCCAAGTCCATAATAGTATATGTAATTATGTTGAGTTATTCATTATAAGCTATTTACTTTAATTTCCAAAGCCTTGATCATATAAATTATAGATAAAACAAAATCTGGTAAATTACCCCATTGACAGTAAGAAAAAGCTGTTTATGAATTTTATCATGACTTACTTAAATGATTATTACATGTACAAACAAAGTCAGAGTTTAGACCACTTTTTCTGAAGACTAAAACAGTTTCCATTATTTGCTATCATGCTGCTATTACAACTTAAAATGCATGTACAAATACATCTAGCTGTTTCAAAGTATACAACGTTGTATATATAATTTACCTTTCAACAATGAAGTCCTTTATTCGCTAAAATAATAGGTATTATACTAGCCATTGCAATATTTTCAGCACAGTTTACTTTATTTTGTACTTCACATCTTTGTAACAAGAGAATCTCCCATGTTCTTAGAATCTCTTTTTTTTCCAAGTTAATTACTTTCTTTTCTTTTTTTGTGTGTTTTTCTTTGTAACATTAGCTCTGAAAGGTCTGGTATTAAAAAACAAACATTCTTCTTGGACGATGATAGCATGACACACAAAAGAGTATAACATAATAGTACAACCATTATAAACTCTTATGTTCTGTTAACTTTTTCCAGGGTATGCAACCTTGTCATAGATACATCTGTGTATAACAAATGTAAAAATGAACATTGCGTTGTTGTGTGTGTTTTTTTTCCATTTAGAAACTGTTCCACTAAATTCCCAGATTTGATGTACTTTGTATTAGTCCAGTTTGCAGTCACCTAACTGTTTCCAATCTTCTTCAATAGAGACAGTAACAAGTATTTTTATTAACTTTTTTATATTATTTTTTATATTCAAATCTTAAAACTGGAAAGCACACTAATACATTGTAAACTGTTAAAAACGTACCATACTGGCGTGTTGTTTTTATTAAACTCATATAACACTGTAATTACAAACATGGATATAGAAGTATTATAGCGTGTTCTCTTAACATTTCCAGAGTCTCGCCCACTCGATCAGTGTCTCTATTAAGTTCTTGCTTCTATAATCTATTCTTGTAATATTTACTCAAAGGATAAATCAATGAGATCTCTTTGCCTGAATAACAAGTGGCTTCAGAATCTGCAGGAAAGAGAATAAATACACAATATAACATATGAGCTGTCATCTCGTATAAACTTTTATCAAACAAGTTTAAGAATAATGATCACAAGCAGGCAAGCTTAATAACACATTCAAGGACGAAATTGAAAAAACATTTATTGAAATGACAACAAATTTATTTCTCTACAGTAAATCATTCAGCACACTAAGAATAATTGGCTCAGCATCAATTAAATATAGCTGCAACCCCTAGGCTATACATCAAGATGTACATGTAAAAGGGTTCTAAGTATTATTGATGTTTAAAACGTGTTTGATTTTAGACTTGATTTAATGAGGTTACTTATTTTACAAACTGGTATTTACATGTATGCCAGTCAGCCATAAGGTCCTTAGTGTAAGTTTATACTACGGTAATTTATTATAATTTGATTGTGAAAGTGTGCATACTCAAATCTGTTCCTTGAACTCTTACTGTGATCATGAAAAATGAGGGTAAAGTTTCTTGCTCAGGAAAACAAAAGGAGCCTTTGATGGGATTCAAACTCCCCCTGCCAGGCATCTACAGGTGAAAGAGTCAAGACACCCTTACTCCTTGACCAAGCAGTTCCCTGAATACAGAACCAGTTTGAACATTTTACATTCACCCCTGAAAATGTTAAACAGCATAAAACCCTAAAAGCTAAGATTTTTAAAAACTAAGTCAGATAAATGTCACAATCTTCATCTCAATATATGCTACAAATATGCCTTAATTTAATTGAATTTAATCTTTTTACTTTAAGATGGCATCCAATCATTGAGGTCTTTATGGCAAATTGACAACTTTTACTCAACTAAGTATCCTTGTTAAATAAAGTCTTCATTATTACTAATTATTATTATTATTAAAAACTAAAAAAATAGTAAGTGGTTGCCAAGGCCAATTGCATTTCATGTACTAAATATCAAAGTTTTATCTAATGAGTCTTCATAGCTGTCAAGGCTCAAATGAATCTTAGAGTGAGCAAATATTGTAAGGGGGTCGGGAATGACCCCTCACCCACACAAAATAAAAAGACTCCTAGATGGTCTGGGGTGTTTTCTACAAAATGTTCATTAAATTTGTATGATTTTGTTATCAAGATTTTCAAAACTTTTTTTCAGGCGAGCTACTAGCACTAGCAGATGACGCCATAGTTGTTAAATTGACACCGGGTAATGATTATTATGTTAATTCTGGTGGCTAACATTAGGTCAGACACAACTAAAAAACAAATAAATGTTTTTACAGATTTATTAATAAAACCAAAATTATTGTATTTATTTTCGTTAATTTCGTTTCAATTCAAATGTGAGAGAAATTATAGCATGAGACCGTGGTTTCATTGCCAAAATTGTGAGACACAATGGCAACACCATAAAAATTGACAGGTGTCAGTCTACCAATTTGTTATTGTTTGTTTATTTTGCAGTATATATGAGAAGAAGAAAAACAATTCTCCTAGATAACACTCTTGCTTTTCTGTTTATTTGTTTGCCCCCCCCCCCCTTCTCTCCCTGACACGAGACCGACACTTTTCAAATAGAGTTTGAAGACTTGATCAATGACAACAGAATCTATATATATAAAGTTTTCACAAGCCTACAACTGCACATTTTTGTCTTCAAGAACCTTCAACACTACCTACAATATCTCATTCATCAGTAACTAAGACCGCCTTTGCTACATTTCTATAGAATCATGCACAAACTTTTAAGATTTAATTCCCATTTTTTTATTTGCTTTTTTTTGTTGCTTAAAGTTTCCTCAAATACCACATTTACATGTATTATATGATCTAAAAGACATACCAAACTTGCTGTTTTAATTCCAGGCCCCTCGGCCTGTAAATAAAAATCAAACGGCAAACCTCCAGGCTCCAACATTAAGTGTACTGCTCCATTTCAAGGACTTGTTTTCCCACATTTTCAAGTCAATATTGAATAATCAGCTGTTTTCATCGATCCACGACATATTTCCAATTAATGACATTAGTGATCACTGACAACAAATGGAACAATACTCGACAATAAACATAAGAGCTTACCTATCGACACTTGCTCGTAAATATGATCAAAACAGCAGGTCTCTTAGAAAGCACACTTGCATTTGCCTTTTGCTACAACAATATTCTCCATGTTGTGACGTCACACAAAGTGGTAACTCGTAAACATTGTCAAAACAACTAAATAGCATTAGAATTTCAATTATTTTGTACAATTCACATTATTTGACAAATAAGTTTACATTGTATTTCATTTATCACTGCAATCTTTAAACAATTGCATAAAGTGCAATATTTACGACATATCGTAAACCACGTTGGTTATCGGTTTACGATCAAAACACCGGCAAAACTGAAAGAAGAATAAGCAAAAAATATGTCTGACGATAAACGGCAAAGATGGGTTCCATTGGAATCAAACCCTGATGTAAGTATTGTAGATTAAGTGTTTGTTGTTGAATCTGATACAGAACTTCATGAGTTGATAGTGTCCTTACGTGTATATTTTCTTTTCTAGGTGCTGAACAAGGTGAGTGTTTGAGGCAATGAGGACAAGGGAAGTAACCATGACACGATGATGTTTCATTTTTCTCAAAGAAAATAAAAACAAAGGAAGTATCCGTTTAACACATGAACTACACATACTTGCTACAATGGCTTATTTCACTCTGTGTTTAAATACGTTTGACAGATAATGCTTCCTCAGAAAACATCAGAAAAGAAATCATGTTTTGCTGATAGATTGATCAATTATCATTTTTCATCATTCTTGTGCAATACCTAGTTCTTCAAAGAAAACCCTTTGAATTTGAGCTATTTTTCTGTTGGGGAAATGCTGGGTTCTTCACATTTAGCCCAAAAACATGTAGCATGGTTCCGACATCAAATCTATGTTGGAACATTCAGAGGCCGAAAAATCTGTTAAATCAATACTTTTCGGCAATATGCATTAGTTATTTGGAAAGAACAGACAAAAATACATATACATGCACAACATATCAGCATTGACATACTTTAAAACATCTTTAGCAGCCTCTTAAACCAAAGGCATGTAACATTTCAGCCATTCATGTATGCATATGGCTGCGTGTGCATGTGCAAATGAGATGTTAATGAGACTGGACAGATTGTAAGACGAAAATTTTAGTTTGACTATTTTCGTAAAACTACGCATCCATTTTTAATGTGCATTAAAGAAACCATTTTTAGGCTAAAATAATAGTGTGTAGTGACGAAATATACATTAAAACAATTTATTTGGTAACAAGTAGAACTGACCTGCATTCACATGTTGCGTGATTAAAGTTTTTCGCTTAAAATAGATTCTAATATTTGACCTGTTTAACTTGGTACATGAAATGGCTACAGTCATGCTGCATAGTGTAAACAATCTAATTCAATGCCGCCGTTTACTGATTTAGAAGGTCAAAGTGATCATTTATTACACAGTTTGTTTTAAAAATAGTTAATATGAGTTTGGTAGGGCTTGATTTGTACAAATGTTGCATTATTTTGGTTTCACAATTCAACAGGTCTTGCTTTTTAACGTAAAAATGAAGAACTCTGCATTTGATGCATCAAAAATTATCACAAATGCATGGTTTTCTATGAAGAACTAGTGCAATACCCAACATACAAAAATGATCCTAGACTAATCACAAAGAAATGGCTTGATGCTAAGATGGCCTATATGGAATATTCAAATTATATGGTAGAAATGTTAGAGAACTGCATGACAGGGACGAAAAAAGGTTGTTTCAAGCAAAACATTGTCTTCTTCTTAAAGGGTGGCAATATTAACAGAAATATTTTTATTGTTTGTGTTATCAATTAATAATTAACAAATTCAAACCCAAGGGGTTGCTTGGCACAGTTAGTAGCTCTAAGACTCACAACTGTCGGTCTTGAGCTCTGTAAAGACCATCAAAGGCACCTGTTGTTCTCTTGAGCAAAATACTTTACCAACATTGCTTAGTACTGGTTTGTTCCAGGAATGGATTCAAGCTTGATTGCACAGTCAAACTAAAATAAAATAAAGGCCTAATGATAGATAAAATACCTTGCTAAAATATGTCAAAACAAACAAGTATGTTTCTTACCTAATGTGGGTATTAAATCTCCTGGCAGACTATTTAATTTTATTTCCTTTACTTAAGTTCTACAATTAAACTTAACTTCAACGTATACCATTTCTTGTCATACCTTAGATCTACTGGAATACCAAACTTGTTGCAATTAAGTGGCATGATATATAAAAGAAATAAAATATTACAAAGCTACTGAATTCACGATTTGTTCTTATCTCTAGTATGTTCACAACCTTGGTGTACCTAAGGACTGGGAGTTTGTGGATGTGTATGGTTTGGACCCAGAACTGCTAATGATGGTACCTCGTCCAGTGGCAGCTGTCATGTTGCTGTATCCAATCACTGAAAAGGTACCTATACCAATGTTCTACCACTCTCACTTTGTAACATCAATTTTGATTGGACGTCACTACACTGTGACTCCATTCTAACACGGTCCTATTTAAAGAGAATTTGAACGCCGTAAACGCTTTTCTTTATTTTTATAGGGTAAAATATTGACCTGTAAACAGTTATAGTCTTTCTAATGTTTTTTACATATTTCCAAAGGCCTACCTGCTTTGATGTAGTCAGACTATTAACAAGAATAAACACTTTTTAAGAACAGTTAAAAAAAAGAATGTTTATTGTTTCGAGCGTCTCCTAAGCACTAGAATTGTCAAAAATACTCATCCTACTAATTATCTATTATGATAAAAAACAAACAATGCAATAGCATAGTTGATGCAAAAGAAACGAGTCCCTAGGCCATGACTAGTAAAAAATGAGGCAGTCCAGTAAAAATATCGCAATAGGCAAAGACCAAAAACAAATTTGGACCAGTAAAAATTGACTGCCTTTCGCCATCTCTGATATATAGGACTTGAATTGTAGTGCTCTGCATCAGGTTTTGTTATATTACAGTCAAAAGCTGCAGACAATAAGCTTGGAGAGGAGAAAGGAAATGTAGACGGTGTGTATTACATGAAACAGACAGTAGGCAATGCATGTGGTACTATAGCTGTGATACATGCCCTAGCTAATAACAGGGAAAACATCACATTTGAAGGTAAGAACATTGTCAATTTGATCAAACACATACACATACCTAAAAATGTTTAACTGATCAAATAGACAAAAGTATTTTGAATAAGACGACACGCACAGAAACACAATACATCAAACACACATGCTTTTTCAAATAAAGATTAAACCATGAGTAAAGTTATTTAGATGCTTTAAGGCACATTTGACAAATTGTGTATGTAATGAATGGTTATGTTTTCAGATAATAAGCACTTCAACACATTCTTAGAGGAGACAATGGGTAAAGAACCAAGTGAGATAGCAGATATTCTAGAGAAAGATCGGGTAACTGTTTTACTTAACTCCCTTGGATGTTTTATGCTTTTAAGATTGCCTGAAGTTCTATAATTCAAACATTTCCTGAAAACCTTAATCATTTTGCCTTTCTTTTAGGATGTTTTACAGACAACCAAACTGTTTAAAGAACCTCCTTCCAACATAATTATGTATTTCATTCCCAATTTAAAATAAAAGTCCATGCACATTTTGAATGGATTGTGCACTGAATGATTTTCAAGCAATTGAAGTATTTGTTTAAAACTTACACAATTTGTAAGGTAAACAAGTTTAAATGTTCTTTTGTTCAGTAAATGGGTTTGTTTTATTTTACAGGCAATGGGTGCAGCACATGAAGATTCTGCTCAGGAAGGCCAGACTTCGGTGAGATAAGCCATTTACGACATAGATATGTGCCATAGTATGAACAAGAATATTATTGTATTACAAGCAAATGGCAAAGATACAATACCCCTTGAAATTAAAATTATTGAATTGTTTTTCAAACCAAAATCGAGGATCATTTAAAAACTAAAACTAAAAATACCTTTTGAAATAAAATTTGTTGATTAGTTTTTCAAACCAAAAGCAAGGATCCATCAATAAATAAAATTAAGAAATGAAACATAAGCTTAATTTTGATTCATTTAGACAATGAGAATTAACAGTTTGAAAAAGGCAGCAATTGGATATAGAGAATAAAAGTTTGGTGTTAAATCTGTCAATCACAGCAAAGAGTATGACCTGTTTTTGTCTCAACTTTCAGGCTCCGTCCAGAGATGATAAAATAAATACACACTTCATAGCCTTTGTGTGTAAGCAAGACGGTCTGTATGAACTAGGTAAGTAAATACTGAGGTGGTCAAGAGTTTTGATGTTTAGTTCATGATCTCGCAGATATACACATTTTAACTCACACCTATCCATTGCCTAAAAGATACGCACTGTATAAGTTCAGGGTCATAGACTGTGTTTAGCAGATTTATCATCTATTAAATACAAAGGACTTAGGTATTTTGATGGTATATACAATGTACATTTAAAAAGCAAAGTCTATATGTTGCTGATGGCTACGAACGTGACTAAATACGAGTTTTGTGAAGAAAATCCCAATGGTCATATCTCCCTTACAAGTGATCTTTGGTACAGGATAAGTTGACATTTTAAAACCTATAATGCAGTTTTCTTGTTTTTACCATACCCAATAATAGCAGAATGAGCAGTTTTGTGCCTTGCATGCAATATCAGAACATATTCTATGGCAGTCACTGTTGTCTCCAGGTAACATGTTCATTATGGCAGTTCTGAAGAAAAGAATCTGTCAAACGTAGTGAATAATAAACATACAGCATAGTTTCATGTGTAATTTGTTGAATTTAAAATGGGCTGTAACTCTTGATAGACAATTGTGTGAGTTCATCTAAGTAGTCTCTCTTTGATAGAATTTTTTTAAACCAAGCATTTGTAGTTTTACATTGAATGCTGTTCTTGTGGCGGGGAAATTAAACAAAATTTACGCCCATAAATTTAAGTTGTCATTGAAGTGTAATGAGCTAATTACTCATCAGGTTGGCCAGGAATGAGGGCCCCGTACACCATCTGACTGTCTTAAAGAGCTGAGATTCTGTTGACATATTTGTTTTTTTCTTGACCAAAAGTTTAAGTTGCAATAAATGGTAATGGTTGATACGTTGAATAGATTTAAGTCTAACTCTTAAAGCAGAATCTCTTATACCACAAACCATTCAATAACACATTAGTATGATGCAAAAACAGAGAATATAGTTTGATCGGAACTAAATTATCATGGTTGGTGCATTGAATAGATTTAAGCCTAACTCTTCAAGCGGAATCAGTTTTTTTACCCCAAATCATACAAGAACCAGAGCACGAAAATTCTTAAAATCTACTCATCCTATATGTCATTGGGTATGGTATGGTAAAAACGCGAAAATGACAGATTGCCAAATGTTCCACTAGTTCTGCATCCAAAACTACTTGTCACAACAATAGGACAATTTGAATGTTCATACCCTGAAGAACACATTAGTATATGACACAAAAACTGTAACTTTCTTTGCATGCATGCACCAGTCATGTACTGCTAAAACAAAACAAAAACTACAATATTTATGCATAACCTTAGCTAGTGTACTTCTGTATGTATAATAGCGTTTCCTGTGGCCTGCATTAACCGATTTTGTCTTTGCAAAAAAAACTCTTAATGCAGTGTGAAACTAAAAGCTAAAACAGTGAGTGGCTGCACAATTAATATTCAGTTAATTCATAAAAACCCATTAACAGTTGCAGCAATGGGAAAATCTTTTACTGAGATAATGCATAAGTGAAAATTGTAAAAACTGTAGAGCTGGTGAATTTTGAGGGAACTTTATTTTGTGAGTTTCCGGTATTTGTTTAAGTGCCTGTTGAAAATGTAGATTTAAACAGCGAATTTTAACTGCTATGTAGAAGATAAAGGGCCCTAAACTGTGGAAAAATCATGCAATTAAGGATTCGATTCCAAGGGTTGAATGGAAAAGTGTAGTACATGTAACAATGTGTAAATATTTGTATATGTGTACATGTAAAGCTTTAGAGTCACCTTCAGAAAATACAGTTATTATTATTAGTGTGACCTTTCATCTGTAGTTGTTTGATCACTTTGTCAGGTAATTTGGTGTCTATTCTAGATTCTAGGCAGTGTTTGGTCACTTGTCAGGTAACTTGGTGTCTATTCTAGATTCTAGGCAGTGTTTGGTCACTTGTCAGGTAATTTGGTGTCTATTCTAGATCCTAGGCAATGTTTGGTCACTTGTCAGGTAATTTGGTGTCTATTCTAGATCATAGGCAGTGTTTGGTCACTTGTCAGGTAACTTGGTGTCTATTCTAGATTCTAGGCAGTGTTTGGTCACTTGTCAGGTAACTTGGTGTCTATTCTAGAT
>ENA-OREC01001830-OREC01001830.1-marine-metagenome-genome-assembly--contig:-NODE-1830-length-11212-cov-11.679479_pt1 | contig 11212 bp, 12 predicted proteins | sample MGYA00248626_ERZ508543 | MGnify/ENA primary metagenome ERZ508543 (study PRJEB26211, sample SAMN05518279) | marine metagenome | isolation source: Puget Sound, Washington, USA | host: Bankia setacea... | reverse complement strand
AGTAACTGTTACCTGAGAGATAGTTCATATGCATCCTAGTATAGCAGTAACTGTTACCTGAGAGATAGTTCATATGCATCCTAGCCTAGAAGTAACTGTTACCTGAGAGATAGTTCATATGCATCCTAGTATAGCAGTAATTGTTACCTGAGAGATAGTTCATATGCATCCTAGTATAGCAGTAACTGTTACCTGAGAGATAGTTATCGTAGTCTGAGGCACCACCAAAGCCGCCATGTCCAGCACCACCACCTACTGTAAGGTTAGAAGTACCTACAACATCTGAACCACGAGCTGTAGCAATATCACCATCTCCTCCACGATCTGTAAATAACATAATAGTACAGTAACCAATTACAGTATTGAACAATAACAAGAACAACAATAATTTCTTACCAAAGAAAATAACATGGATGTATCTAAGATTAAGAAGAGAATTTCATGAAACTAAGGAATATCAAGTAACATTTCCAAATAACACGTGTACACAGCCTTGAATGGTTCCAACTATTACACTAGAACAATGCGCTACTAAGCTTCAGTTCACTTACTTGTAACATCAAAAGCAGCCTCTCCTTCCATGTGTATTTCCCCAGCATCTACTGTGATCCTGTTGGCTGTAATTGTGGAGTCATATCTCATGTGGATATTGGAACACTCAAAGTTAAAGTGGTCACTATGGTCAATCAAGGACAGGGCCTGCATAGCTAGTCTACCAATACCCAACACACCTGTAAAGACAAGCACAAAGTTAGAACAGCTGGAGCACATTTGTAAACAGGACTTAGTGTATGAGCTTCAGAAATGTTTTAACTAATTTCGAGTTTACATATTTTAAACTACCAGAAAAACAGAGTCACAAAACAGTTGAAATAGGATCTTGTAAATAAGAAAAGGGATCTTGTAAATAAGAAATGGGAGCTTGAAAATAAGAAATGGGATCTTGTAAATAAGAAATGTTGAAGGTTTAATGATAATGAAAAATATTGCTTCATTTAAAATAAGTTTTCAAACAAATGTACAGAAATAATTTTTTCTTTAGAATCAAGTAAAGGAGAACCAAAAGTAAACTACTAAACGAACCATTAGGATAGGTCTGTAGAGTACCACCAACAATCTTGCTGTTAACTGCTGTATCTGAGATGTACATTTCTACACTCTCTTCCAAGGTCAGGTTCATCACTCCAATTAGATGACCATCAAGCTGATAAATACAAACATGTCATTATCCCTTCTGTGTTTAGTGGTAATAAGAACAGTGTACATGTACAAGTGAACACTATTGATATAGCTCTATGGTTTCAATGAAATTTGTACCATTTGTGGTATCTACACTAGTAGATATAGTTATCAAAAATGACTGATTTGTAGCAAGAGATTTTGTTTTAAAATTATTAGAAACAAAATAAAACCACTAGACATTCTTTATAGTTGATCTGTTTGTAGTAAATGAGATCTTATGAGTTTCAAATAAAACTTCTTTTATAATGTAAAGAAAAAAAATGCTATTTTTGATTGTGACACTTACCTGAACGGCTGGAATCTGCTGACCAATGAGTTTAAAGTCAGAGGAAACCCAGATGCTTGACCCCTCATCAATGCGGAAGTTGATTGGAGGAGCTGATCTAAGGGCTGAGTACGTGGAGTATTCAAGGAATGCCGTTTGTGTGTTCTGCAGGTGCAGGTAACCACTCTTGTCTCCCATCACAAGGTCAAAGTTGATGGAGTCTATGCTGGCGGTACCTGGTCCAATCTCCAACATGGCCTACACAAATAGAAGTTAGAAATAGTTATAACAAGATATCAATACAGTAAACAAACAAATAGGTGTATACTGTTACTTAGAATAAACTCACTAAATCGGTCCGAATTAGAGATCAGTTGTCAGAAGTTACTTTATACAGTTGAACATGTCAATGAACAATAAGCAGGTGCAGTAAGACCAACAAAATGTAAACAGTTCGATAGGATAATGTTTGTTCTGAAGAGAGTATATATGTACAAAATTGTCTTGTTTTAATCGATTCATTTTGTTAGTGGTGTGTAGCCTGGATTTTTGGTATTCAAACTGACCATGGAACATCGTGGAAATAAACAAAAGTGAAAAAATAAAATCGTACACCCCCTTACAGTATAAAACATAGCCTAAAGAACACTGTTGCAGGGGCATCCAGAGTGTCTGTTATACCAAGACTTTGTGAAAGAACATGAGAGCATTGAAAAGCCATACTTACATTATTGTTGAGTGTAAGATGTTCAAAGTCTAAGTCAGCCAGGTTGGTTGTGTATATACCAGTGGTAGCCTGTGTAATGTGGCGTGGGTTTATCTCATCTATAACTACTGGCTTAGGTAGCACGAGGTTTCGACCATCCAAATATAATCTACATATCAAAGAACAAGGCACTAATAATTGAATAGAATGAAAAGAAACTTAGATGTTACATTTTGTATACGTTTTATCTTATAGCGTTGAGTAGACAAAATGTTAACGTTTTAAAGGTATACCAGATATATGTTTTAATGATATAATATAATTTAGTTCATTTGTGCTCCTTCATATAAGCAAGTAAACGCTTAATAATGGGTCTGAGTTAATCTGCTGATTAGTAATGTGTTTTAAGAAAGAAAATATAAATGCCGACTCTACAGTTAGTAAAGTATAACCCTATTTTCCTTAGCACTCGAAATGTTAAAAACAAATACAGGTTTTAGCCAGTAACCATATTGTTGACTGATACTAAACTGACCTGCTCTGATATTCAAATGCTCCAACTTTGTCTTCAATAAACACTGTGCCTGGGCCGGCGAGATCTCCTCCATTACTGCCACCAGAGCCATAGGCGAGTAGTTGACCCTTGTAGTGGTTGTAGTCCCAGGTGTGTATTCCAATACGTCCACCAGCACCACCACCAGCACTGTCATGTCCAATACCACCAATAGCAGAGATAGTACCATGACCAGAGAACTGACCTGGTGAGGAATAAACACAAATAATGAATGCAATGATAGAAAGAAATAGAATTTAACCAACGAAAATATACAATCAGAATTCAAAACACCCCCCAAAACTAAAAAACAAACAATAAAAGTATTGTAACTGACAAACCAAACACAAAGTTCAAAAGTAATTCATTTAGCTATTGTGGAATGAAAACATGGAATGAATTACCCAAATGTATAATAAACAGCCCCTCTATGGAAAGTTTTAAAATTCGGCTTAAAATTTTCCTCAGATCATTTGAATATCAGTAACATTAATAGCTGTTAGAATGCCTGTCATACTATTTATGTTAATAGTTATATACATATTATACATGTGTTTATGTTGTTGTTGGGTTTATCAATATCTTGTCATCATCTTCATCCTCATCCTCCAAATATTAACCATACAAATAAATAATCAGTTAAATAATTGTTGAAAAGTACAAACCTGCTTCAATGAAGACTGATCCACCACTGCCACCTCCACCATGTGTACCATCATAGTCACCATCAGCACCATCAGTTAGGATATAACCATCAAGGAGGAACTCTGCAGGGACCTTAATCTTTAGTTTTCCACCTCCCAGACCCGGGCTTGTACCTCCACCCATACTTCCAAAATCTGTGGGCTTGTAGACAGAGCCATATGCAGTACCTCCTAGTGTTGGGTCAGAGTTCACTGAAATGGTAAACAATATTGTGTCACATTAAAAATGTTGAATACAAGAGCTATAATAATGGATATCAAACATTTATTATTTTACACATACATTTCTTTGGTATATAGAAAGTGTTTAGATTCATGGGCAATTGTAGATCATTTTTAAAAGAGACAAAAAAAGCTCATTTGACAAAAGTATTGTTGGCAGAAGTAAGAGTTGGTTATAAGTGTGTCATGTGTATTGAATCACTATAGTGACCATACCTCCTCCTCCCATAGAGCCATGTCCAGCACCAGCACCGGCCGTCGGTGAGTCTCCGCTGTTTGCCACTCGGCTTGTACCAGTACATACAAACTGGGCTAAGGGTTCAAAGTAGAAATCTGTGGCTAGAACCTCCATGGAGTCAGCGCGGAATCGCGAGTCATATTTGATATCCTGTAATAAAATATTAAACATATAACACTTTGTTTATTAAATGGCAAAGTGAAACAAAAAACTCTGTGTAGTGACATCATAAACAATTCTAAAGAAACTGGTGATACAAAAAAATAAATACCTTAAACTTTAAAGTAATTATGACAAAGTCTGAACAAATTTTAAAATCAAATGCTTACTGTAGTTCTCCAATTATATTGTTTTTCAGAAGCTAACAACTGATGGTAAAGATTCTATGATGTGATAAAGATTCATTTTAGTTGTACAATTCTTGTGTCTATGTAAATGTTGTGTTACTCTATGCACTTACCAGTATACCAACAGTTAGGACCAGTGGCATAGGAGGGGGTAGTTCCATGATAGCCTTGGCTCCCAGCTCCATAGAGGCAAACTGGAAAGCACCTGGGGTACCAACTATTAATTTACCATTCTCCTCAAAGCTTGTCATAGCCTCACTCTTAATGTTGATCACACGACCTGGCACAATTCTGAAATATAACAAGAGTGTTAACCAATGAAAACAAGTCATAATTAAAGGTTAAGATGTTCAGATTACAAACTGAACTTTGCTCTTTTGATAACCGTGTTGTGTTATTTTATTATATTGAAGCCATTATCATTGTGAGCAAAATCTAAGTTCTGGCCTACAAATAGTTTACTCACCTGATGTGTCTGACACCAATCATTTCTCCATTCCATTTGAGTGCTATCTCTCCCAGACCCAGGATATATATGAGTGGGGACAAGTAGGCACTGGAGGCATCGTCTATCCACAAATTGATGGGTAGCTTGGTCTGTGGCTGGAACTCTTCTAGGTATCCTGTCTGGTTGGCCTGAAATATCACAAAAAAAGATGGTTAAGTCTTATAGGGAGACCAGGGTGCCATTTCATCAACAATCTAGTTTTACTAATTGTTCATTGAGAAGCAAGTTTTAGATATCATATGGGAGTAAGGTGGACATTGTTCATTGAGAAGCCAGATCTATTGGAATACAACTGGTCTTAATTAACCTCTATCTATTCAAATTAGTCAAGTAAAAAAAAAAAATTCTTACATAATGGAATTATAATGGGAAACAATAACTATTTTGTACCAATTTTGAACCAGAGAATTAACTAAGATTAACTAATGGTCTTCAATGTGCTATTCTTTCTTTCTGATTCATAATATTGTTTTATCCATCACATCTGGTACCATATATATAATTTTAGACAATATAAAAAACATCAATATTTTATCAATCTGATGATATCTTAAACCAATTAGTGTCAAAGAATGATAAACTATATATACTAATTACCTGTAGATAGATACGCCCTGAAGCATCACCATAGATCTTGCTGACCTCCAGTGTTCTTGAAATACCATCACCAGTCTTGAGTTGTAGGGAGGAGTTCCTTGTGAGGTAGATCTCATCAAAGAAGAACTGTGCCTTCACTGCATTGGTCGTTGTAAGTTCATCCAACACGTATTGGTGATCCCATGAACGTTCTTTGTTATCTATATGGAACTGTTCATGTTGACGGGAATTCCTGGAATAATTAAATACAATGTAGCTCTATATAACTTGTAAGTTCTGTATCCTATATAATGGTTAACATCATTATAAATAGAGTCAACTATCTCAGGTACAAAAAGTTTACCATTGAAATCTTGATTTGTGCATTAGACTTTCTAAAAAACTAAGAACAGTACATACTCATTGTTCGCTGGTAAATAAGGATTTAATAAGAATTATAAGGACACTCTACTCATTTTAGGTAAGACATTTCTTATAATCATATGAACTTGTTCTAAAAATAATACAAGAAAGGAATTTTATGAACAATAGTTTCAACTATGAATATCATCTAAACATAAATTCGTCATTCATGTAATACAATGTATGTAGATATTGATTTCATTCATGATAGTTTTATTCTGCAGACTTCTGTTTAGGATAGTCATACTGTTAATTACCTGATGTCATATATGTACACTGAACCAGGTCCTCCTTCTGTGAGGTAGTAACCATCACCATCACCACCTAGCGCATCAAATGTACCATGGTAGTAGATCTCTGTATCTAAGTAGATAGCAATACGACCTCCAGCACCTCCATGGTAACCATCACCTCCTACAGACTTGATGAGACCGTGACCTTCTAGAGTGTATGATCTGATGGGATAGTAAACATTAGTTAAGTATATGCATCCATGTTAAAGGAAGCTTTCATATTTTCATTGCTCAGAAGTAACAAATAATGTGATTTTAATTTTACCAAAACCAGATAAAAGGTCACATGATGTTTGATGTAAGATACATGTTTCTGTTACTTATTTAGTCTGGTTAAAAGATATTAATAACTGAACATTTAGATAATATACCATGTATTCTGGGCGATTTCAATGGCGGTAAAAGCCCAGAATATTTTACACCTTTAGTTAAATCTGTATATATATATATGCCTATCTTCTCATGTTGCAAGACCACGACCAGTACATAAATACTCTATACTTACTCAATGTAGATAGTACCACCACTACCACCACCAGCATCACTACCACCAGGTGCACCATCTACAGATATTGTACCATCTACCAGCAGATCTGTGGCAACCTAAACACAACAAAGTACACATTATAGTATCATGCACAATCAAACAACAGGCAAAGACATTCTTTCCATGAAACTTTGTTGTTTGTATGCTTCATCAACTCCACTCCTTCACTTTATTAAGAGTCTTGCCGTTGTGAAAATCAGTTTGTTTATTTTGAAGATCACATAAACATAAATAACACACTCCCACACTGATAGACTTACCTAAGAAAAAAGTAACAAACTAATTTTGTATAAACAGTGTTGCTTTATTTGTATTGATAAATCTTACAGCATATCTAAATCAACAAAGTATGCTAGGGTGTGTTGAAAGTATAACTGTCAAATTGTATCATGTATAGAAGATGTCATGTATTGAACACATTTATATACCTGTAGGTTGATGAAGCCTCCACCATTTCCACCAATGTAACTTGCACCATCTCCACCCTTACTACCACGATGTTCTGGTCTGTACAAACTACCAAAGTAACTACCACCAAGTGTTACGAGGGTCTGGTCAGACAAATAGTGACCTAGAAAAGAGCACAATGTCACATGTCATTGAAGTGTTACAAACTAACATGGCATGCACACAGTGAATTCAATCTTCAAACGAAAATAGTATTGTTCTCTTCAATTATCAACTAAAGCATGTATCAAATAATTATGAGACAGGTTTTCTTTTAGGAGAGAAAATAGAAAAAAATCAAATCAAAGTCACAACAGTATTCTAAACCAAATTTGTCATATATGACATTTAAATCGATCATAATGTCTTATTGATGCTTTCCATCAGTTTGAATTAAGTCTATGTATCGACAGCATAAGGTTTGGAAAATGTTTAAGAAGTTTACAGGGTAAATTTCTAGTTACCACCTTAACAGTAATTGTAAGCACTTACCACCGCCGTTTGTGGCATAACCTCCTCCTGTTCCATAATTTGAATTATTTGTTGAAATGCCTGCATCAGAACCTTGTCCAAGAGCTTCATCAAGTGTGTCATGTGGTCGGTAGATAGCAGATGCTGTCAGCCGGGCTCCAGCCTCTAGATTGAAAATACCTGTCTGAATGGTTATACTCTCAGCTGATATTACAGATTGGAATCTTGAATCGATCCTTGCAATCTTCTGAAGGACATCTCTATCTGGGGAGTACTTGATCTCAGAGAAGCTTCTTAAATCCACTGTACCAAATGTGACTGTTCCAGCAGGGTCAATGGTTCCATAGCTGAGTGTAGCAGGATCAATAGCTGCTGTGTGAGCATCATCACCAAAGTATAGGAGAGTTTCAAAGCCAAGGATAAGATCAGCGATACCTGTGAGTTGTCCAAAGATGGCTACTGATCGTGACTCAGTCTGTCCAGTCAAATATACTCCATCACCGTAAACATATACTATGGATGGGAAGTAAACTTCAGAGTCTACATCAATGATGAAGTTAACTCCAGTTAGGAAGGCATTGCGGACAGATGGTCTGTATTCAACCTTCAGTGTCTGACTAGCATGCAAATGGATTAAGCCAGTTCCATCACCATACACTTTGTATATTTCCAGAACAGTGTTTCTGCCATCCTCAGCCATGTGTACCGAAGCTTGACTCATTAGATGTACCTCATCAAAGTAGTGATCAGTGAATGGTTCATCAATAGTGGCATACTTGTCATGTGGTCTTCCTTGGTTGTCAAGCAGTAATCTCTTGTAGTCCTTTGCTGACCTCACATCTTTCAGATACACAGTACCACCACCAGCACTCTGAGTATCATCTGCACCAGCACCACCAAACACAACAAAGGAACCTTCAAACTCTGTTTCCAGTGAGCATTCAATGGCAACACGTCCAGCTGCACCACCTCCATTATGATGACTACCAGTTCCTCCTTGGGATGCGATATAACCATAACCTTCAAATTCATACACAGTTATGTATATACTACCACCACTACCAGCACCGCCATCTGCACCATGAGGATCTGAGTCTTCACCATTAGCTGATATTGTACCATCGTTAATGAGTATGTTACCAATCTGTAGTCTAATCCATCCGCCACCACGACCTCCAGATTTCTGTCCAGTGCTGGCATCATAGGTACCTCTACTGCCTGCTGTTATTGGTGTGTAGAGGGAGTTGTACGACAATCCAGCCACATAGGTTCCATTCAAGTCATTTCCACCACCACCAACACCTCCGTGAGCTGCACCACCATTGTAACCATTGCCAGGTAACCCAGATCCCGTTGTGATATCCATGGAGTCTGATTCAGGTCTGTTTTCACTAGAACAACTCATTGAACTCTCCAATTCCAGGTCAATGTTTGAACAGGTTATATCAAAGTTGTCAGCATACAATGAAGCAGCAAATTTAAGGTTGATGTTACTGGCTTGGATCTTGGCACCAGTTTCTGCATCATATTCAACAAGACTGCCTGGTTCAAGTTGGAAGGTGCCAAAGGTGACATAGGTTACGTTGGCCAGGTTTGTCTGAGAGAATGAAACAATCTTAGCATTTGATCCCATTCTCATCTTCCTGTTTGGTCCAAGGTATAGATTGGAAACTCCTCTGAGAACACCATCCAAATCCAGGGCTACAGCACCACGACCTAGAATAGTGACAGTTTCAGACATGATGAACTCTCCGCCATCGTGTAGCTCAATGTTGACTTCAAGTTTAGAGTTAGCTTGAGTATTTGTTACAGATCTTTCAAGGGTACCTTTCTGGTTAGTCTGGATTCTTACTAAGCCTGTCCCATCACCGTTTACATTAAGGATGTTCAGCTCTCTAGCTTGTCCATCTTTGATAAGTTGGAGTTTGGCATAGGTGTAGATATCCACCACATCAAAGTTCAAGACCAAAGATGTTTCATTCAAGGTTGAGTAGTAATCAGTTTGTCCATTTTCATTATCTACTGTCAGTTTTTCACCATTGGTTCCTGAGATGACATAGATTGATCCTGGACCACCGTTACCATGAGCTGCTGGGGAAGTTCCACCACCAGCACTGTATGTTCCTTGATACTCGTCTGACAGCATATCTACAGCAATGTGTCCACCACTACCTGCTCCACCCTCAGGATCTGTGCTTGAACCTCCAATAGTTTCAATACTTCCAAGACCTTTAAGGGCCATGCTACAGATGACATAGATACTGCCACCAGCACCACCGCCTCCTACGCTAGAGTCGTCACCAGATGATCGCAAAATACCGTCCAGAACCAGCTCATCAGTTGTAATGTGAATGTAACCACCACCATTGCTTCCGTTACCTCCAGAGGCACCTGGTGTCAATGGTGCATAGATTGTTCCATATGGCAATGAAGCATCATCAACAGTGTAGTTACTACCAACACCTCCAGCAGCTGTGTGAGCACCACCATTTTTACCTATACCATGGGCTCCTGATGGAATCAATGTGTCATTCATAGTAGCTCGTCCATTTGTGCTAAGGGTAGCTTCTCTCTCGAGCATAAGGTTGGCTGCAACTAGTTTGATAAAGTCAGCTTCTAGGACTACAAACCTCTTCATTTCCAGTGTTCCTATTGTCATTAAGAGACCACCAGATGGAAGGATGAATGCTGAACCTGCCTTGAGTTTAATTGAGCTGAGGGAATAACTTCCAGGGTCACTAGTAGCAGTGTAAAGACCGTTACCGTAACTAGAGGTGAAGGTTGTCTCGTGTCCTTTCAGTGTACCACCATTCTCTACAACCAGGTTCTTAAATGTACAAGTGCCCTTGACATTGAGAGTCACGCCTGCTACTAACAGTGTCTCAGGTACATGGAGGGTTGCTTCTGCATCTACTTCAAAGTTTACAGTAGTAGTGAAGCTTCCAATGACTCCTTCAACAACAGCTGCCCTCACAATCTGCTGGTCAGTGATGTGAATGGTACCCGTGGAATCTCCCTGAATGTCTGCAAGTCTGAGCTCAGTGTCGGCACTTCCATACTCTACATTGCCATAACCTGAAAAGAACCAATGAAAAAACTAATGATTGTTGACATGACTTGTGAGGAAAATGAAAAAGTAGTAAAATTTCTCTTTAAAATACAAGTAGCTGATGCTGGTAGGATGATTGTGAGAAAGTTAATTAACATACAGGAATTGCTTACCTTCAAACTCAACACAGCAGTTAAAAGTAGTATAAAAACACTAAATATAGTATAAAAATACACAAACAAACACAGAACCTAGGTATTTAAGTTTGAAAATATGTAAAGGCAGATTGATACTGATAATAGTTCTTTAGCAAATAAAGTTGGTGGCTTACTTTCTATTTGCATGAGGTTATATTCAAACTCTCCAGAATTTCCACTGATGTAGGCTCTAGTCTGTTGTTGTACGGGACTATCAGCATCTCCAGCGATTGTGATAGAGTGTACTTCTTTAGGAGCTTTGCCTTCTAACATGTATATGGTACCTGGCCCAGCCTTTACAGTGTTGAGATTGTTTCCATTGCCTCCACCATACGCCTTCTTTTTACCAGTGTAAGAGTTACTACAAGAATGAAACAATGGAGGACAATTAGAAAGGAAAGCTAAATACCTCTTAACTTATAAA
>ENA-OREC01001829-OREC01001829.1-marine-metagenome-genome-assembly--contig:-NODE-1829-length-11214-cov-11.574302_pt1 | contig 11214 bp, 4 predicted proteins | sample MGYA00248626_ERZ508543 | MGnify/ENA primary metagenome ERZ508543 (study PRJEB26211, sample SAMN05518279) | marine metagenome | isolation source: Puget Sound, Washington, USA | host: Bankia setacea... | reverse complement strand
TCTACCCTCTTTCCCTACACGACGCTCTTCCGATCTATATATATATATTTCTCTCTGTCTCTCTGTCTCTCTGTCTCCTTTCTTTCTCTTTCCCTCTCTCACCCCTCTCTCTCATTCTCTCTTCCCACTCTTGTTAGTCGCAACAGGGCAGTTCGATCGTTGTTATATAAAGATCTGGTGCATATTCTCAAACTTCACTTTCACCTTGTTCATTGAGACTCATGGCGCCTTCACACGCAATAAACACTCCGACGGTTTAACTCCCGTTCTTTTAAACGATTCATTGACGATTGTAGCCTGACATGATGAATTGAGTGAAAGTAAATCATACGCGTATCGCTACCGGGCTGGAAGTTCAGGCGAGTAGTAATGTTTTAGGTAAATTTCTTCGTTTGGCGCCTGACTGTCTGTAATGTTAAAGATAGTATATAAAATATCGTACTGGTGAAATATCTTTAGAGAAAAGACATTCTCTCGTTCAGTACAGATCCAACTGAAGATTAGTGAAAGCTTTAAGCGAAATGGCTCCGTTAAAATTATGAGAGCTCACTGTGGCGGTTATCTGCACTTTGTTTCCAATTCATTTACCTACAAATCTGATGTTTTGAGATTGTTTTCAGTCGCCGATAATTTTAGCGTACACAGAGAGTTGCTTTTCATTGTTTCTGTTATTGAATTCGTTTTTGTAATGTTGTAATACATAAACCCTGTACAGCTTTGAACCCCGTGAAAAGGGCTATAAATCAGTCAAATTAATAAATGATATACATGGCAGGCCGTATAACAGTAATATAACCATACACGAGTAATTAGGGGAACGTATAGTTACATGTTCTAATTACAAACACAGGGAGAAATAGGTTATTTATTACCCATCATTGTACCGCAATATTGTTTTATATCCACTCAGTTACAGTCTGCTGTGTTCTGGTCATTGGGATGTCTGGTCTAATGTCCACTAATTGACCACATGGACATATATCGTGTGACCTCAACCAACCAACATTTGAGTACTGTACCCACCTAGTTGTTAGAAAAAAACAAATAACGACCCAAAGCACTATACAAAGCACGATACAAAGAACGACCTAAAGTACGATACAAAGAACGATATAAATAACGATATAAAGAACGATATAAAGAACGATACAAAGAACGATATAAAGAACGATATAAAGAACGATATAAAGAACGCTATAACGAACGATACAAATAATGATACAACAAATAGTACAAGGAACAATACAAAGAACGATATAAAGAACGATACAAATAATGGAAACGACATCATAGCAGTTAATCATTCGAATATGTTAAGATGATCATCAACTACATGAGGAATAAAAAGAACTGTAGTCTAATAATGTACTTTCTTACAGTCACGTGTGTCCGGCTGCTCCATTAACAACAGAACAGAACAAAGCAGAACTTTTATTCAAGAAGTATACATAGTACATCGTTACTTAAACAAACACCAACTATTCTAGACACATATTTTCAAGAATATTTCACAAAGCATATACGAGGGGCAAGCATGATTCTCCGTAAAGCGAACGAAATAGAAGAATTAAATGCCGTAATTCCGGACCGTCAAAATATGTCAAAAAGAAAACAAAGGCTGATCAATCGGAGTAAAATGAATCATCAACATTCTGGGTTATCCTGTCTAGTCCAACGTAGCTGAAGTTGTGCCGAGTCGATGGTTGAACGTGAAGGGTTTTATCTGCGTGCTTCATTATTCAACATTACTTAGAACCCTTTCCTTTTAACCCATTGTTGTATGTACGGACTTCGGGGGGTTCACTGTAATATCATTTTACGAGAATCGTTGGCCGTTTTCTAGGCCTTGTATGTTTTATTATCGTCGTGTATTCTGGTATTTTATGACAGAGACAGCAGCTGGGATCGTGATTGCAATGTATTACCCCAATGGCACAGATTGAAGGAATCAAACCAATAAACTTTACGACACAGTTTGAAGAGCGGGCGAATAACCTTTGCGTAAGAATCCATATCGAATACAACATTGTCACTGAATTACTATCAGACATAGACACAAAGAAGACACTTTTTGATCTGCGAGAACAATCTTTGAGTCTCCAAGTTCGAGTCATAATTTTCTATCAACATGAACAGATTTAAGCTGAACCAGCATCAATAACAACAGCAGTAACAGTACAAGAATCATCATCATCGTCGTCGTTACACCATAATCATCATCATCATTTTCATTATCAGTAACTTCTTCGTCGTCCTTCACCCGCGTGTTCTCTTTTCCAGCATTTTCATAATCAGCAACAGCAACAACAACGACTGCAACCAGACAGAACTACAAGTAAATCGTCTCACCTTAAAACCAGCCCAACATACTGCTATCAGTGCATACTCCAGTAAAATAATGGATGGACGGGAGGAGAGAGTGATGTGAACATTTGAGCATAGACAATGATTTATTTCTCTGTTGATCGTTCCGTTGTACACACCATCTTTCATCTAGTCTTCAACAGCTCCCCCCTTTCCATATTTCTGCAGACTTTCACATAGTTTTCTTACTTTTTTTCCTCACACCGAGATGCTGAGAATTTCACGTAGACCAACTCAATTTGCGTTATACTGTTACCAAAACTAAAATATTGTTGTCGGAAGAATGTTTGAACGAACGAACGAACGAACGAACGAACGAACGAACATGAACCTCTCTTTCTAGTGTGCTGATGATTGATACGATGTATCTATGTTACACGTATATCCATGCATGTTGTAGTGAATTGAGCATGCAGTATCAGCAACAAGAAAATGAGATAATACTAATTATACACAAGATAGGAATACATGTTATACAATGCACTTTTTTTCCAGAAATTCGCTAATAATCTAAAAAAAGAGCTTTTCCTTCATATTGACTGGAAGATTAAGCCTTTGTTATTATTTTTTTCCTTTCTTCTTTCGCCTTATGTATGTATGCTGTAACATAATCTATATGTGTTTGTTAATGGCCAAAAGTATGTTTTCCGCTGATTTTGCCAATAAACTTTGAACTTTGTTATCCTTTTTCAATATTTGGTTCGATTTTGTTATACATGGTATCTACGTGGTGATTTTTTTCGTTTATCCTTTTGCGTGTCAGTTGTTGTAGCAATTATCGTGTAAGCTGTGAACTACCCATCTGGCCACTGCTAAGTATATACATAGTTCAACTCTTCATTCTGTCCTTGTGCAATTGGGCCATATGTTGCATGGTACAATACGTAAAACAAAGCGAGGGTTTTAGTATTTACGCCATATGGTATACATGCACCAGGAGGTGGTCAGTTACCGTGGTCATGTGTGATATACAATATAATAAATGAACATATAGGTTCCCTCACAAAGCCTACAAACGTGAAGATGAAATCTAAATATACACTCGGGTTCGAACGTGATGTATGGCTTTTATATTTAAGATAGACTTTCGCTTAAAATAAATCAGAAACATATTCATCCGTACTTCATAGCAACAAAATGCCCTTGTGGAATATATAGACAACTAAACGAGATCCTATAGCCTAGTAGTCATATACCAAAATTGTCAAAAATAATATTTAATAGGTCAGTCATAAACGATATTTAGTAATTGCGGTCACTTTGAAAGTAGTAAAACCACTGTCAAGTTCTTTCAAACTCACCACAGATACCTTAAACTAATTAATTTGGAACGAAATTGTCAACTGAAAGGTAGAGTCTGGTTTATTAGCACCGACAACACATTTATTCGTTATACACATGCAACCCATATAATCGAAGTTTCTATCTACCAAATGATGACCCAGAGACAAAACAATAACATTTGTATCAGGAAGGAATATTTCGTGGTTTCTTTTTATTAAAAAATGTTTCCACGGTTATAAAAGTATACATCTGCGATATTGGTATAATCTGTTTGGTGGTATGTATACATGGATAGGGACATTATTAATTATTTAAAAATTTCATTCGAAATAAACATATTTTGAGCATTGTTTTTTATTGATCCTGATGGTGATTTTGGGCATGATTGCAAAATAATAAAAGTCAGCAATCATCAGAGATAACAACAGCAGTTTCAACAACGATATCAACATCATCAACAACACCATTCATACAACACTGTCGACATAAACAGCAGCATCCATAGTGACAGCAATAGCAGTAATGAACGTTATTTGTCAGCAGCAACAAATGTCCACCGTCATCAGCAAAAACTTAATCAGATCGAACAACAACAATAACAATAGCAACAACATCATCATCATCAACAACAACAACTATAACACCAACAACACAACTCTTCCAATCACAACAAGAGGGGCATGTAAGGCTAAAGGGTAAACTGAACAACTATATATACACATGTTACAAGGAAAAACTATAAATGCAAAAGTATATGTGACTTTTAATTAACGAATAAACCATCGACCTGAGTATTGTCCGGTCGGTCAGTTAATTAAATGAAAGAGAAACTAGAGAGATGATGGCGAGCCAATACAGACAGAGACAAGTAAAACACCCAAAGCAAATTGAGATTTTATGTACTATACTTACTGTTCACATGTTTGAATTATATCAATACATTAAATTTAATTGACGGTATATTTCATGTTTTATCAAGGTCGGTTTTGTTAGTATTTTTTGTGTTATTGACCAACTAATTAATTTACTAACGTGGTGTCTCCCTCCTCAGCCACGCCTTTTTATCTTCATGCGCTATTCAAGGATCCAACTCAAAGGTCTTCTTTTTTGCGTTCACACTGTCTACTTTGTCATCCCGGCCTCATCGATGAAGGACGCCGTCATTTTCATTTCTTTTGTCTCGTCGTGCATCTTTTGTGATTACTTTTAGCTACTGGCCATGTACCTTCACTTTGTTGCTGTAGCAGTGGACATCGTTGTAGTTAAAGCTTTGCAGTTTGTAGTTCCATACCGCATGAGCATTGTTGTGATGGGGACAACTTTGTATGTAAGCCTAAGTGTGAATTAAGCTTGTGTCTCTTGCGAAGCCTGAATATGGTGACTTGTTCCTGCCTGCCTATATGGGATGATGGTCATCATTGACTGACCTATACGCTTCATCAGAGTCTTGATCACCGTACTCTTCTCCTCTTATCTGATGTTGTTTTGTGGCTGGTCACTTTTAGCTCCACGGTTTCCAAGAGTGTCTGCGCTCTCGGTTCTCTGGGATCACACAGTGAGATGGAACAGTTCTCGGTAGCAAATGGTAACTGCTCAGGGGTATTCATAATTTAACTTTGATTCGTTTCTTTTCCTCGGGTCTTAAGAAGGCACTCGGTGATATAGAAACAGCACATCAACTATATATCAAAATGAACCCTTGCACGATACTGGTTAAACGGGTACAATTGATTACGTCAAAATGAACCCAAAGGAACAATTTAAAAGCTCTCAATGAATAAATAAACAGTTTCATTGTAGATGTACCAATGTGTGAAACATGTAGAGAGCATACAACATTTTGGAAGTCGTGTCTGCAGTCTTGTTTTAGAAATGTTTTCAAAATCACACTTTTCTTGATTGAGAAAAAACCCATACCAGCATGTACAAGAACAAATAAAGATACAAGTAGAAACTCTATACTTTTACGTACATTTAACTGAATGCTTACATCTGGTGTTACAGTTTATTACTAGTTGGTGCCAGGTCAATTTGTCAACGCTATAGTTGTTCGAACGCCCGTATCGCCGCACCACTCAGTGTCTTACGAGTTACCATGGATCTACAACGACTTCATGCAGATAAGGTGTAACATTGTCAATAGGTTTAGACACGAGTTGTTGTTAAGTGACGACAGTTTACGATAACGGGACTCATGTCTGTCTTACGATACGTTATCCAAACCCCGTCGTCAAGGTGATAGTAATCGGTTTTGTACGTCGTAATCCTTTTGAAACACGATGCCCCCACCTAGAAAGCTCCACCTTACACTGGGTACGCCAAAAAAGAACTGAGATGTATATTCGGAAAGATGTCGTCGGCTTATTTTTAAAACCCAGTGAGTCGATATCTGGCGATTTTGAGTATTTTGGTATTGTTCGAATCGTCCATTTAAAAGCTATTTCCATTGATAATGTATGCCTGGTTCTAGATCGTATAGAACTCACATAAAACATAATTCTAGAACCATGTATGTAGTTTAAATAATACCTGTGGTAAAACATCGAAGCCGCTTTGTTCTCAAAATGACGAAACACAATATACATGTACGGGTTACTGGAAATAAGGTGACGAAATGGCCACTAACTCTCCTACACTTCTCTACATTGATGTCCATTACCTCCGCTTTAGACGACTCATAAGTAGGTACTAAGGTGTACACATTCAAACTAGTTTACTTATGAGTTTACTTCATAAGTGAACTAAATTGATACATTTTGAGAATAATTATGGACCTGTCTGTGTCTTTAGGAAATATATTTTTACCAACCAGATTTTTCTCTCTCCAGAAACATTGAATGTAAAACACACACCGACTCAGTAAGTGCATCCCTGCAGTGTTTAAACAGTTAACCCACTAAAAACTTGGATTCTATATCAAACTCAATGACAATAATGGTCGTACTTGACATACACAAAACACTGCAGTTCGTGATGTATTAAACTATTATAGTGATGCATGTTTGAGGCTGGGAATTATGACATGATCGTCGGATATAAGCACTCTGGATATACGTTAGCACGAAGAAAATGAAGTTGATGAAGAAAAGTTGATTATGACGACGACGACGATGATGATGATGATGATGGTGATGATGATGGTGGCGATACTGGTGCTGCTGTTCAGTTATGATGATGGTGATGATGATAGTGGTGTTGACGGTTGACGAAGTGACAGAGGAGTAGGCTTCTAAAGTTGCTAATGCTGCTGCTGATGATCATGTAGTATACATGTAGTAGAAGAAGATCGATATCGATAATAATAATAACGGTAGTGTTAATGATCTAGGCGACGATCTCGATGCTAAATACGACAAAAAAAGCAGTGTTTATGATGACTACGACGAATAAAACTTTTGTTGCTGCTAATGAAACTGTTACTAGTCCTCTATACTGAAGATGAACAACCATAAAAAAAGAGTTTGTCCAGATTTAGTTGTGTGACTCATATTGTTAATGCATTGATTCTCCCGTACATTACTCGCCCGTCTCAATAGTGTGGCACCGGCCCTGCGATCTCAAACGTCAGAATTTGAAGCGATAGTTTTATAATTGCCCAATTACACTCACGACAGTTGGTAATTTGCCGACTGAGAACGTCATACCCTGTATCGAACATCCTCGCGACCAGGCGCCGTAAGACTAATTGGTTTTGAAATTAATTGCCGGGATTCTAATTTTTCAGAATTCAGATTACCATGATTCGGGTTTGACAATTTTATAATTTGATAATATCTTTGAAAGAATCCGGTCTGAACCTTTTGTGCCCGCATAACACATTAATGTGATAACATCGTAATAGTACCTGGGTTTCTGTCTCCACCTCAAGCAGATTTTTTCACAGTCAATGTTTTCTTGTTTACTGGTAGTTTGAGGAGGTTTTATTGGATAAACGATTAAAACAGTTTATGAAAAAAACACCAGCAGACGAGTGTTGGGGCAGCAGACGACATTCGACCGCACGAGACGTTATGACATCAGATTTTGGCGGCAGGTATAAGGCCCGGGGGAGATTTTTTAATACACCAAATTACCGTCCTATAAAACACGCCCTGTTCAGAGTTAAATTATTGGATATTTTTATATGATATCCTGAACTTATGTATTGACATGTATACTTTGTAATACTTATGATAAAGGGGTTTCAAGTTTTGAAAAATGACAAATGCATGAAGGTTTATTGGTTGATCTCAGCGTATTATGGCGTATTGTAAGAAAATACAAGAACTAATTAGTGTTGTCATATGGGTTTTAGATTTATGTATTTTCAGTGTTCGACACACTTCTTAAAAAGTACAAGTATGATCACGAGTCTTGTCAAACTGCTAATTCTGTGGAGAGTTTAGCAAAATCTGTAACCGCAAATAGTTATATTCGTTCCTCTGCACCAGTTTCTACATGTAGCACCGATTCAATAATGTTGTTAAGGAAAACACAGTGGGAACGAAATCTGTAACGACATTCCAGTTCTCGACGTTTAACCAACTTTGTTATAACTCCTCGTACATGAGTCAAGGTTCGAACACATTTCAATGGACATAAGTCACGTGGCAGGAACAATGCTGAAATACTTGCGATTTAATAAATGCGTGTTTTTTGTGAACCACCTAAGGGCCACTTCCTTGAAGATGCATCGTGAACAACACAGTGCTATACCAGGAGATTGAGTAAAAGGAAACGTGCATGAAGTCTTTAATTTCGATTACTATTCAATTAAAGGACTTAACTATATAGCTGAACCATGGACACATACCAAAAACCGCTACCCTATCTGACGTAATGCCTAACACGACACTTTAATCAAATCAAAGCCGAATTGACAGTTCCTCAAGTTTACAAACAAGTTCTAAAGTAAACAAAGTTAAGACGTGAGAATAAAAACAGAGTTGATTTATAACGAATTACTTTCGCTTAGACCCTCCGCGAGATTGTGTGAATGCAAGTATAATTGCAAATCTATTTTGAAAAATGAATGACCCGTATGTAGCAGACTGGTTACATATGATAACATACAGCTCAGGGATTAATTGAGCAAACATTGGAAACCCGTCAGCTTTTAGTAGTTATACACCGCAAGAGAGACAGCGACGCCAAAGTAAGATAAGTTTCAACGTAAAAGTTGTACATGTACATTAAATAAAATGTTACATAATTTATAACTCCGTGTTTTAAATGGGGAGTATTAAACGACCGATTTTATCTTAAGACGGGCGTCGCAGTCGCCATATGGAGTAGGATTAGAGATACACGGTATGTAACTGTCGTTAACAATATAAGATGTGATGAGAAGCGATGTCACATATACGTAAACTGTCAGCACATACAACTACACACACGGAGTTACTGTTTTATGTCGAACGTAGATTTAGGGAAGAATAAACATGTACCAGTGTAGTTTCTCGTTAAAGGGCCGTGTGTTTGACAGTTCTTAATTTAAGTGTAAGACTAATGTTTTAAGCTTATGTTCATCGTTGAATTCTTCTTCACTACTCATTTATAGATCCATCTAAAACATACAACGAAACGCTACGTCAAAATTAAACTCCTTAAAAAGGTACTTATTTCGATTTTGTTTTAAAATAACTCTCAAAATAACCAAAAAGGCTCAAACTGATTTATAAGACCTAGTACAACGTTGAGCGTGTGCTTCAGTACTCCAGAAGGACCAATCTAAAACATACACTTCCTTTACCAAAACTCTTCAGAGTCATATAAAGTGCATGTACAACTTTATGCTGTGTTATTTATATATTAAGATGAAGCCACTATCACATGTACAACAAGTTACTGTCTTCAGTTCCTACGATATGTTCTACAATTTCAGCTCATTATAACACCAACTCGAAGGGCTCCTCGTAGCATTGGGACGTTATGTTATAAGAAAGCTTAAGATGTACGCTTGAAATAAGTCCAGTTCAAATAACTCAAAACATTATATACTTATTTCTATACTTGAGTGAGCTATGTGAGAGGCATGTCTTCAGCATGTAAATATATGTAACGTACGTAGTTAATCGCAAATGAATTTGTTTTTGGTGCAATTTCTTATCATGAAATATACTTTTGTCGCAAAATTCGATTGTACTTTAAAGATAAACTAAATGTATCATCATGACACATTGTCTGGGCGAACATTTACACAGTTCAGTCGTATGTGTGCGTTTGATCAATATTAACACTGGCCCATATAAGTCTAAATGTCTGCTAGAACTCGCCAATTTCAATTACTTTTATTATTGAATGTAGCATTTGCATGTCATGTTTCAACATTCTCATAACTCCATTCGTTTGATATACCAAAAAGCCTACGTTTGCTCAAATAAGTATTAATCTCAGAAAGATCGACAGTCGTACATTTCAATGACAATCATCACTTTCGCCTGTAGGAACTTGAAATCCTATAACAAGGGGAACAACCACGGAACTATTGTAGGACATACTGCTAGAGTCGCGTCCCTTGATAAGAAATTTTAGGACTTAAGTGCAGTTTAACAACACACATTCGTAGACTATATGATCCGATATACGTAACAGTACAGACGTGTTGCTGTTCTTCGCGATCTCTTGAGCGGTATTACGGCATATTTATAACTCTTCATGACAGGTTACGTAACTATTACGAATATTAATTACTTGAATACTTGTAGTACGAACTGTTGTATGTATTTGTATAGTTCGGTTACAGGCCGATTGCACCAAGTGCGTCTGTTGAATTATTACTACATGTAGATGTATTGTATAAAGCGTACAGGCACTTGCCACTAATAATTAATGAGTTAGCTACTTACTTACTTGATCGTCAATTACAAAAAAGCTAGTCGCAAGAAAATCCTGTCCATTTTCGTTCTTTTTGTCTAAATTCAAAATCTGTCCATTTTAACATTATTATTCGCGTGAGGTATTTTTAACATTATCATTTACGTGAGGTATTTTTAACATTATTATTCGCGTGAGGTATATTTAACATTATAATTTGCGTGAGGTATTTTCGATTTAAACGCTGATGTCAGTGCAAAAGAAACAGATAAAACAGACACAAAGAAATAAAGATAGGCAGTTTAGCTGTATACGCCTGTGTATGTACATATAATTTATTCACATGTCATTACCTTAAACAAAGTACATTCAATAACAAAACATTATGAACACGTTTGCTATACACTAATTATAGAACTAACATGCTGTGACTATACATATACATATAACAAGGATCAACAGGACTTTATAAAAAGGGCCAACGGAGAGGAAGGACTGGGAAAGGGGACATGGAAACAAAGGTGACTTCAACACTCGGCTAGAGGGACTTTTACATTTTTCTTTTTTTTCATTTATTTTGTCAGATTTAAACACCTCAATGTTAAAGGTCTATATTTAGCTGTATACATATCAAAGTTTGTGTTAAGCTGTATACATATCAAAGTTTGTGTTTAGCTGTATACATATCAAAGTTTGTGTTTAGCTGTATACATATCAAAGTCTGTGTTTAGCTGTATACATATAAAGTTTGTGTTTAGCTGTATACATATC